>Ga0316205_10000786_pt1 | contig 48978 bp, 65 predicted proteins | sample 3monthpyrite_MG_FD_204941 | JGI IMG/M metagenome (GOLD analysis project Ga0316205, IMG submission 204941) | Microbial mat bacterial communities from mineral coupon in-situ incubated in ocean water Damariscotta River, Maine, United States -... | ecosystem: Environmental > Aquatic > Marine >...
ATGGAGGAGTTTATATGAATCAAAATCAGGAGAGCGAGGCATTTTCTCAAGGGAAGCTGCTAGAAATGTCGCTGAGAGAAACGGTAGAAGGGATGCGTCTTTTGAATTTGGAACTAACCCGTGTTCCGAAATCATCTTACGGAATGGTCAGTTCTGCAACCTTACAGAAGTTGTTGTCAGAAGTGAAGATACTTATGAAGACCTTAAGAGAAAAGTTAGACAGGCAACCATCCTAGGAACATTACAATCAACACTAACAGACTTCAAATATTTAAGGAAACATTGGACAACAAACACAGAGGAAGAACGCTTGCTTGGTGTATCCCTTACGGGGATTATGGATCATCCTGTGCTGAGTGATGAAACAGCATTAGAAGAATATGATGTATCAACTTTTCAAGACTCCGAAGGAAATTCACTTGGGTCTTTGGCAGATGTACTACAAGAACTAAAGGAGATAGCAATTGAAACAAATAAAGAATGGGCTGATAAACTTGGCATACCTCAGTCTACTGCCATTACTTGTGTCAAGCCTAGTGGCACTGTGTCTCAGCTTGTTGATAGTGCTAGCGGCATTCACCCTCGTTATAGCTCCTATTACATACGCACTGTACGTACTGACAAAAAAGACCCCCTCTACAAATTCTTAGGGGAACAGGGTGTACCTGTAGAAGATGCCATAGGTAAGGAAGACAGCACAGCTATATTCTCTTTCCCTATGAAAGCTCCTGAAGGGAGCGTCATGAGGGACGATAGGAATGCTATTGAACAGCTAGAGCTATGGAAGATATATGCTGAGCATTGGTGTGAGCACAAGCCAAGCATAACAGTTTATGTCAAAGAAGATGAATGGCTTGCTGTAGGGGCTTGGGTGTATGAGAACTTTGACATATGCTCTGGTGTATCTTTCCTTCCACATAGCAATCATAGCTATCAACAAGCTCCCTACCAAGAGATAAGTGAGGCTGATTATAACACTGCTATAAAGGCTATGCCTAGCATAGCATGGGAAGACTTTGTAGAAGGGACAGACAATACAACAGGAAGTCAAGAGCTCGCCTGTAAGGGTGGAGCATGTGAGGTGGTGTGATGACTATTAAAGACTATTGGCAACAACCTATATTCAAAGAGATGAGACAGGCTAACAAAATAATGTGGAGAATACGAGCCTTTAGAAAGACAAGTAAGTATGAGCCCCATCAAGGGGTGGCAGAATGTTATAGGAGGAGAAAAGATGGGTAATGTGACAGAAGCCTTTCGTATTAATAAACTAGAGAGTAGGATGGACAGGCTAGAGGAAGGGCTTGCCCTGTTGCTTAGAGCAACAGAAACTCTCAAAGAAATTACACAACGTTTAATTGCTAAGAGTAAACCAAAGGAGAGGTAATATGCCCATATTTGATTATAGGTGCTTAGCTTGCTCACATGACTTTGAGAAGATAGTGGTGGGATCTGATCCTCCCCCTATTACTTGCCCAGAGTGTGAGAGTGAGAAGGTGGTGAAGGTGATGAGCCCCTTGAGAGCCAGTAGTATTAAAATAACAGGAGGTCAACGCTTCCTTAATAACGGGAAGACAGACTGTTGAAACATGATTTTCCCATCCTCACTGTCTTATGGCTAGACCATTCAGGGAGTGAGACGAACCAGCCCTATTCCCTAGAGGACATAGTGGATATGTGTAAACCAACAGAGAGGGAGACTACAGGATATTTAGTATTAGAAACAAAGCAATGTTTAGCTGTTGCCAATACAATAGAGGAGGATGGTACAGTGACAGAGATAGATTTTATTATTAAACGATTGATTAAAAAGAGGAGTGATAAATGATACAGCAATGGGAACCACTATTTAAAGAAATGGATATTAAATATCTACCAGAACTGACAGCTTTAACAGAGCTGACAGAGAAAGTGGATATGATAATGGATCATCTAGGCTTGGAGCTAGTAGATGTTCCAGCCAAGAAAGAGCTCCAGAAGAAAGCCTCTACAAAGAAATAAGACCCCTTCTGGGACTTATAGGCCCCTTTCTGGGGCCTTTCTTATGTCCCTGTTTTATTATCGTAAGGGCAATTAGTACCAATTTCATTCCATGTAGTGTCACCCTCTTTCAAGAGAGGGATGACAGTTTTTAAATACTCGCTATAGCTCTTGTTCTTTAAGTCACTTCTTAGCATGGGAAGAAAGCTCTCCCCATCAGAAGCCACCATACTTTGAATAACACCACACTGAGCTACAACATACAAACTGGCAGCATTAGTCGTCATCCCAATCAACATTAGTGTTGTTAATAGCATCCACTTTCTTAGATTTATGAACATGTCTACTTACTCCCCAAGCTGGGAAAGCCCCATCAAACACTGCATGAAGCCCAGCATCTATAGAGATCCCCTTTAAATGACAATACATACCAAACCCTGTCATAACAGCAGCACCTATAGGTCTTGAAAACATATTCAATGCTGCAAAAACTTTAACTGTAGCGTCTACCCAAGGCACTGTCTTAGACATAGTAAGCTTACTAGCAGCCTCTAGCTTAAGCTCCATCATCTTAAACTTAAGCTCTAAGGCTTTATCCTTATCAAGGACAAGCTTATCAATGGTGTCGGCTGCCTTGTCAAACAGCCCTAAGAATGGTATCATACTCATCCGAATATCCTTTTTAGTAGTCTACTGAGCCATGCTAGTAGACGATGGTAAAATTTGTAGGTGCGCTCAGTATCTTTGATACGTAGGTGACAGGAATCTCAACAGTCTTTTGTCCATCAATACCATTAAGGTCTTGAGCAGACAGGGCTACAAACCAATCACCATTAGTTAGTCCTGATATACTACCAAACAAAGCTTCATCTGGTTCTGCATTAGGAACGAAGTGATTGATAGTGTATACACCACTGGTTTGTCCCATATGAATAGTATAGCCAGCTATCTCTGATTCTGTTACCCCACTGCCATCATCATATGTAGTGGGATCATCCCATGTTAGTTTACTGGTAGGTCTTGCTATTGCCATATTAGTAACTCCAAAGTCTTGAACGTGTGTTGTCTATGTGTACGAATGTTTTATCTACGCCTATTCCTATCTCTGGATAGTGACGTATAGCTTCCTCTAGAAGCCGTATTTGATTCTCTTCTGACATCCCCTCTAGTGAGATGTCAACAGCCCTTCCCTTAGTGTGAGCAGACCCAGCCACCCCTCCAACCTTCTCGTTATACTCTGAGCATCTAAAGCCTGAAGTGATAGTCATAGGTGTGTTGAGGATTTTCCTGATAGAGACAAGCCTACGCATGAATTCCTGAGACATATTCATTGTCTTACAACAAGGACATCTCAGTTCTTCTTTAGAGAAGTTTTCCCAATTTGATTCAGTCATATTAAGCTAACGTTGCCGTCCCTCCCATAAACACCCAATTACCATTCATGAATTTCAGGTATGCAGAATCACCAACATCATCAAACGTCAATGTAGAACCATTGTATAAGTTGGTAGGTGTTAATGTTCCAGCACCACCATCGACAATCATGACAATGTGCTTTTCTTGAAGCTCTATGCCATCAGCAAGGGTAAGTGCATCAGCGCCAGTAGTCGTTATTAATGTATTAGGGTATTTAATAGAGACTGCCCCAGCACCTGAGATACTTTCAGTGCTCTCATCTGTGAGATTAACGTTGTTCTTCCATGACCTGATATCAGGTGTTGTACTTTGTGTGAAGGACATTCCATCTAAGCTGCTGTCGCTACTATTACCCTCCGCAACCACCAATAATTCGGGTGAACCAGCACCATATCGGTACGAATAAAGAAAGGAGGTGTTACCAGCTTGCAGCCAGTTGTCTTTCATCGTGATTGAGTTACCAGAAACAGCGGCAGATCGAGCGGCTATAAAATAATCCAAAGTACCATACACCCTATTACCTGTTACTATGGGGTTTGCTATATTTACAGTGTTATCGGTAACAGAAATGTCTATCATATCAACCCCGTCAGTAGCGGGAGAACCAAGCACTCTTAGCGTGTTACCAGTAATACTCATATACTTTGCTACTGGCGTAAGTCTATACGATGCACTTATACAGCTTGTTGCGGTATACCCATTATGAATAATGTTTGCACCATGAACTGTGCCATTTGCATACTGTATATCTATCTCTATAATCCCATCATAAGCATCACGTAGAATATTAGGCCCAAAAATTTGATTATTTGCTATTTGTGATTTAATAGCTCTGCCTTTATTATTCTCAAAGTAAGCACCGGGACATACTGTAAGTGTGAGATCAGTCTCGGTAACAGAAGCACTCGCCTTCAAGCCATCCGCATCAGCTAGTGTAGTGTTCGAGTTTTTAACATTTAATATTCGTAAGTTTGGCCCAGCTACAGTATGCAATGGGGATTGTCCAGCAGTTGCAAACTCTGATACATTAATACCTGTAGTAACAGCACCAGAGGTGCTTGTTGAGTCAACTTCATCAACAAGGCAATCAAGAAGCACTTTACGAAATCCACCACGGATAAATATACCAGAGGCACTATAAGTATCTGGTGTGTTATTACGCGTATTAATAACAGACGTTTTGGCTGTTAATGTAATGTCTTTACGTGTAGTTGAGGCGTTTTCTATTGATAATGTTCGAGCAGTTTTATTATCACCATCAAAAGTAATGCCATCAATAAATACATTACCTGTAGCCCCTGTGAATACAATATGCGTTTGTCGATTAGAACCAGAAGCCTTTATTGTACCTTCGCCAAAAAGTCTAATACCGGAAGCTATAGCTTTACTTATAGCTGTACTACATAAATATGTTCCGGCAGGAAGATAGCCTGCCTTGCCAGAGCTTATAACTTTATCAAGCCATAAACCTAAAGCTACTACATCATCCGTTGCTCCATCTCCTGTAGAACCAAAATCCTTAGCAGACAAACTCTCTTGTAATTTAGCATCAACATCAGACAGTACAGCACCAGTACCTTGCTGTGTAAATGGTACGTTGGTAGCATCTGGAACCGTTAATGTACTTCCTGCAACAACACTACTACCTGCTATTGTAAGAGCTTGTGTAGCTATATTATTTACATTATTTAAGTCATTACTATTCATGTCTATGTCAGCAGACATAGCATTAGGACTTGTCCCATCTAAGGAGAGAGTGTTCTCCATAGCTGCTTCTACCAAATCATTGTTAGCATTAACAGCAGTGTTGGAAGCAAAGCCTGTAAGTATTGAATTAAGCGTCAGTTTAGCCATTATTTATGATGCCTCAGTATGTGAGTGTTAATAGAGTCAGCATTATGTTGGATGTTAGAAGCATTAACAGTGACTCCTGTATTCAAAGCCCCTATAGACTTATTAATACTGTCAATATTATACCCCACCCAAGACATAACCATAAGAACTAAAGCTTGAATTATATTACCAACACTGATGAGTTTCTCTGCTGGCCTATCTCTAACATCTTGGGACATTATTCTTCCTTATTATATTGTATAGTAGTTGCCTCTCGCACCATACAAGGTGAGAGAGCCGTAGTTTGTACTCAAAACTTTAGAACTTGATCCATCAATGTCTATTCCAGTACCACCAGCAGCAATTGTTGCAGCATATTCTACTAGGTTTAATACATCAGCTGTAGCCTGTACACTATTCTCTGCATTTACTGTAGCCGCCTGTTCCGACAGCGTTAAATTGTCAGTAGTGGCAGAAATATTAGTACCAATTGATACTGTAGCACTGTTCTCTGTTAATGTGAGAGCGTCTGTAGAAGCATTAACGTTAGTTTCAGCATTAACCGTAGCCTGCTGCTCTGTTAATGTTAATGCATCGGTGGTAGCATTAATATTGGTATCAGCTGTTGTAGATACTGTAGCTGCATACGTTGTTATTGATAAACTGTCAGTAGTAGAATTAACATTTGTTTCTGCATTTATAGAAGCAGCTTGCTCAGATAGTGTTAAGCTATCTGTTGTAGCAGAAATATCTACACCCAAGGATACAGAAGCACTGTATTCTGTTAGTGTTAAACTATCTACACCTGCTGCTATACTTGTTTCAGCATTAACTGTAGCTGTATTTTCTGTAAGGGTTAGAGAATCTGTGGAGGCTGATATGTCAGTCCCACTAGCCTGTATTTCCCAACAGCCAATATCATAAGAACCTGATCGAGTCTGTCCTACAATGTCCGTTGTAGGCATACCTGAAGATTTACCACCATCCTCAGACGTGGCACTTGCTTTTAATCGTAGGTCAACTGCGTTTGGTGCGCCAACACTATCCTCAATTTCACTTGATGCTGTTGCACTAAGATTTGAATTAGTAGCTGTAGCACCCTGCCAGCTTGATAAGTCGGTCGTGCAATAGTCAACGGTTGCACTATCGCCTGATGCTGCAAATTCCGTTGGTGCGCCTAAGAATAAACAGTTATCCCAAGTAGGAGCACCATAATAATCTTGACTAAATCTTGTTAATGTTCCGGTACTTAAAAGCGTACAGTTTCGATACTGTATTCTATTGCCACGATGTAAGTATGTACCCGTCCCATCCGTAATGATTGCTGTATTAGTGACAACTGAATCACTACCACCAGTCTGGAAATTAAATATCGCTGCTGCTTTATTACTTTGAATAATACAATCATCAATAAACATAGGCGCAGTGCCGGGATAAGGATGATAAATAGCCTGTCGATTATTCTGACTTGAATTCTTCAGCTGTAAATTAGACAGCTTGAAATCTATATTGGCCTTTATATCAATTCCATACCCATACACATAAGAGTTGTGTATCGCTGCACCCTTAGCTGAATCATATCTTATCGGGTTTGTTGCGGCATCTGTATGATCTTTAAAACTTGCACCAGCTTCAGTCGTTAGCTCTAAATAATAAGTGCTGCTAGTGGTCATGCCACTGACTGTTAGTGAGGTTGCGCCACTTACTACAAATTCTTCGTTCTCACATTCCCCTCTCCATGTCTGAGTCGTACTAACTAGGTTTGAGGGACAAGCATCTTCCCACGCTTGAATCGTTGAATAATCACCTGTAGCGCCTATCGTCTTGGTAGTCATAGCACTAAACTATTATCAATAGCTTTAACATAGACAAACTTTCTAACTTGTGAGGCATTGGCTGTTATTATGTAATTTATCGGCTGTGGCATACCTGCAAGAAAAGCGGATAGCTTTGCTTCATCCCATCCAACTGCGCGCCTTTTTAGATAGCGCGATACCCTAGCGTCTCCCGCTTGTGGAGACAAATAAGCTTCCGCTTCTGCCATTTCCATATTTCTAATGCGTACAATAATCCAATCTGGGTTGTTATATTCTTCAGTAGACCAGCCCCAGTTTTCAGGCTTAACAACAATGACATCACCGAACTTTGTCAACTCAGCATCTTTAATTGGGTCAATGGGATTGGTCTTGCTCACCACCCTGACAAGTGCTTCAACAGTCATTAGCGATAAGCCTCATCCCAGCCTGTGTAATGCTCTTGTACTTCTTTGGTGATAGGATTCCTATGTGCGTAAACACAATGATAAACGCTATCATCTTCAAGAGCTTCAAGCGTATGATTATGTGTAGCTAAAATCATGACAAAATTATATTCGTCAGTCGCATGAATAGTACGGCTTTTAGTTTCACCATCTGGTGATGTGCGCGTAATCTTAAACGAGCCTTTGTTCACATAAGTAACATGATCGAAATTATGCGTATGACCTTCTACGATCTCACCTTTTTCAAGCGGTTCTGGTACTTGTCGGATATAGATATTACCTAATACTACTTCCATACATAGAGTCCTTAAGCTATTGTAAATAAACCAGAAGCATTCCATGTAACTGTTAAGTCACCAGCAGTCATATCTACAGGCCCACCTAAGTCTACGAATGCTAAAGCATCCTTACCTGCATCAGTGAAATTGTATATAATAGCCCAATACGCATCTGTGTCGTTAGAAGCATTCTGTGCCCATGTAGGGTTTGTACTAGAGTCGAAAGTCATAGTACCTGCCGCCTCTGTTACTAATGTGGACAGAGCACCTAAGCTCGTCCCGTTAGCTGTATAAGAGCCTGCTGCACCCACTTCTGTAAAATCTCCAAATACAGGCGTAGCTGTACCTGCTGTCGGGGTTGCTGTATTATCCATGATTGCACAATAGAAGACATCAGTAGAAGCCCAATCCCCTGCTATCATCTTTGCTTTAGCTTCATCAAAAACTACTAAATCACCTGTTGCCATTTGTTCTTACCTCGTTGTTACTGTTATGTTGTTTGAACTGGCAGAGCCAGATTCGTCATTAATTACAATTATCATCTCTGGATCTATCTTATGAGGGAGATATATATTAACAGCTCCTGCATAATTAACACCAATTATGTTCATTCCATGTACTAAATTGCTCTTCCCTATTACATGCTCAGCTGATGTGACAGCTGTGTATGTAGCTGTAGCATGACCACCCCCTCCCATAATGACAGGAGATTCTCCTGTCTTTCCCTTCGTCTTACGAAGGAAGTCCTCATCAGCCTTCAGGAGAGCTGCTACATCCTTGGGGGAGGAGTCCTTTCCGGGCAGGCCCTCAGGCCCTCTCAGTCCGTCCTTACCGGGCTTTCCTTCTATGCCCTGTGCCCCATCCTTGCCGGGAGTACCCTGTGCTCCTACAGGCCCTTGTGGGCCCTGTAAGCCATCCTTTCCAGCAGGCCCTTGTGGGCCCTGCACACCATGCTCTCCTATAGGGCCTTGCTTCCCAATTAGAGAGGTGTTAGTCCTCACTTTAGTACGCTGCTTAAGTTTAACTACAGCCATTACTCAGCTTCCTGAGCTGCATTCCATAGTTGTAGAGCCCTATCAGCCTTTCCTTTAACACGAGGGTCTGACAAGAGAAGCTGTAATGCTTCTCCACCGTCCCCATAGACTTTCTGAAACATCTTCATTGTCTCTAAGGTGAGACTTTTAAATACAGGCTCACTACTTTCTGGTGTAGCTATTTTTTCTTCTTCTGTGAGGCCATTATTTTCTTCTTGGGGAGCTTGTTCTGCCTTCAAAGGCAGGATACCTGCAAACAGCCCCTCAGCTATACGCTGTCTACTGACAGCCTTCTCATTGTTAGCTGCTGCAACATTCTCCCAAGCATTCAATAGGTTTGTGACACGATTTCTATAGGTATTATTAAACTCTATCACTGTGCCCTCAAATCTTGCGACAGCTTCTCTAGGAAGCTTAGCGTCTGCCTTAAGGCTCAGTTGAATATTCCCCTGTTCATCTACAGAGATGTCAGCCATCTCGAATAAAGACAAATTATCAATCCCTCTACCAGAAGTAGCCTGCCTTAATATTTGATTCTTGTCAATGAAAGCTCTCATATGAGGGAGAAGTTTTTCACTACCATAGGCATCTAACACTTTGGATGATGTCTGTAAAAACTCTTTATCAGCCTCCACTTTACTACCACTACTCCCAAACACCTTACTACCAAAGAAGTCAATTGCAGCTTCGTAGGTAAACATGTGGTACTCTGTGGGAGAATTTCTTAGCCCTTTCATAGCCTCTTCTGTTAAACTGATATTACCATTTACATCTTCACCAGTTTGTAGGGCCCCTCGGAGTTGCTTAAATACATCAGAATATATATTCTTCTGCTCTGCAACACCTTGCTGATCTCCATAGCTCTCTTGCATTTCACTTAAGGTGAAAGAAGCTTTCTTATTATCAGGCTTCTTACTATTAATCTCAGTATTAAATTTCGTTACACTGTCATTTCTAGCTTTGTCTAAACCAAACTCAGCACCAATACTTGCTCCCACCTGTTGCCCAAGGGCTTGTGTAGTGAGTCCGGGAGCAGCTTGTCCTGCCCTCTTTAATATAGAAAGGGCAGCTGCTGTCTCGGGACGCTTCGCCATTAGTCTAATATACGCTTGGTCATCAAAGTTCTGAATTATTTGTGTATTAAGTTCATTCTTTGTCTTACCTAATAGCGTATCCCTAGTGATGGATACATAATTCTTAAGAGCAGTTACATACTCTCCTGTCTTTTCTTTAGAAACATTAGACAGGTTGTTCTGTAATACTATAGCATCAATACTACTCTGAGCATTAGCCTCTAAACTATTTAAACTGTTTAGTATTTTTTCTCTTTCAGCGGCTGGGACATTAGCAATACTGCCATATGTCTTCATTACTTGACTTACTTGTTGATCTATAGGAGCTACCAGATTTCTATTCATAGCTACAGGAAGCAGCTGATTAGCTTTGTGGGTGTCTATAACACCAGCAGTTTTAATCTTGTCTAATATACGCTGTTCACCAACAGCCTTTTGATATTTAGCTTCGGCAAACAAATCTCTAGGGTCTACATAGAATTTACGCATATCAGCTTCTAAGGCTTTTTGCTGAGCAACAGCCAGAGCTTGTTCACTCTTCACTGTACTTTCAAGAGAAGATACAAAGGCACTAGCACTGCCAGCACTACTCTTCTTAAATATATTTCCTATCTCTGTTCGCAAATGAGGATAGGCAGCAAGAGACTCTTTAACTTTAGCATTGACACGAGTGAGTGCTGAGGAGGCTGATAAGCCTGCATCCTTAGCTTTATCAATTCTTCGCACTTCCTTAGCAATTCTATTCAAACTCTTCTCATCATTGAGATTAGCACCAGCTAGGAGCTGAGTTTTAGCATCGTCAAAGGCGGCATTCTCTACCTTATCACTGTCATACTGACTCTTAATCTTATCTATATTACTTTCAATACCAGCAGTAACAGAGCCCTTATGTAGCTCAAATCCTATATCACCTGCTGTTGTAATAGTGTCTGCTAACGAAGTATCTACTCTAGGCCCAGAGGGGCCAGCTGTAAATCCTACATCCCCTACATCTTTACTAAACTCAGCCATTATTGGCTCCTCTGTAATAAGTCATTAGCACCTGCAATGTCGTCATACAAGCTCTTAACAAAATCTTTAACTTTTTGTTTTTCTTCTGTTGGAATAGAAGGGTCATGATCTATATTAATATAGAGCCCTTCTTTAGTTTGATCTGGGTTTTGGAGCATATGGTTTTTCATAAACATTGCTGTGAACTTCTCAAAATCTGTATGCCGTCTAAACTCTTCCTTAGCCATCATTGCAACTTGCATTCCATATGCAGGATTACCAGCAAATAAATTCCTAATTAGGTTGCCTTGTATCTGAGCAGCTTCTAATTCATTAGGATGCTCATACCAAATCTTATAGAATGTACGAGCAACATCTTTAGCGTCTTTCTTTATCTGCTTCCTGTCAGCAACACTCTGCTCTACTTTCTCCCAATGGCGTGTCTCAGCTTGTGTAGGAACACCCACTAAAGCTTTAGCTAACAGCTCTGTAGCTGTAGCATCACTGATAGGCTTCCCTTGCTTAGTCACTGTCTGTAACTTACCTATACGGTTTTCTAAACCCTTAGACATATTGTATTGAGCAACTTTAGAGAACTGCCCGAAGTATCTACCCATCTCCTGAATACTCTTAAGCACGAGTTCTACACTATCGTCATCAGGATTCTGGGCCCACATGTGACGAATAGACGTAGCGGCTGCGGCTATATTAGGGCCTAAGCTGCTAGAAGCACCCGCTAATATCTCCATAGCAGAGGAGTCGCCTGTTATGAAAGCACTAGCAAAGTCATGCATAAATCCAACTCTAGCTAACGGAGACATGTCCTTACTCCAAGCAAGCTTAGTAGTTCCTACATCACTACCACCAACTAAATCTAAAGATGTATTAAGCATAGTTTGGAACAAGCCCCCTTTAAGGGCTTGGTACAAAGGCTCACTCAAATTAATACCAGAATCTTCTAGTGCACTGTCTACTAAGGCATCGAGCCCATATACACCAGCAGCTCCATACATAGTATACAAACCAAGAGCGTATCGTCCTCGAACACCATTGAGAGCTTTAGTACCACCTGCTGCTGTAGGCATAATGTTTAGTAGAGCTTTGTTCTGTATAGACCAGAACTGTGTCATAGCAGCGAAAGCCCCTCTCTGATAGTCCATCCTTCCAGATTTAGTCATATCAAAGCCATATACTTTACTGTCAGCTGCTATTCTATCTAGCACCCCTTGACTACTATTCCAACGAATCTTTGGATTGTTCTGTGTGTGTAAGTGGCGAGCAAAGCTCCAGCTCACCATCTGATTGAATATTTCTCCAGCATCAAAACCTGCTGCTTTCATTACAGCGACAGGACTCTTCATGGCTGTAAGTACATTATCAGCTATATACCCACCTCTAGTTTTAGCAGCAGATCTACTTAAACCAAAGTTTAATTCATTGATATATACATTACTGTCAATTGCGTAAGCCTTACCTGTCTTACGGAATTGATTGAACACTTCCATCCATTCTTTTTCTGAATAGCCAAAGCTTTTAGCTACAGGGAGAATCATAGCCATAGCTGCTTTATTCTCATGTCCCATCATTGTAGCAGAGAGAAGCGTAGCATCCCTAGCAGCCTTACTTAAAGCTAACGGACTAACTCCCACCATATGATACATGCTCTGCCCCTGAAGGAAGAGCTGCCTTCCCGGATTAAGAGCTAAGGACATTGTAAACATACTACCTGTCAACATTCTTCCGGGAGATGTATTAGCCAAGCCTTTGAGGAACACTTCAGCAGAGGCTTCTGACATAAACTGTACACCAGCCTTAGCAATAGAAGCATCTATGTTTAACATAGTATTTTTCCATATTCTATCTATATTAGTTTCAATACCTCTGAAACCTTCTATATAATTATGGAAAGAATTAGCTCTTAATAAGTCTGGATTCTCTACAGCCTTGCCTGCTTTAGCAAGCTCATGTCCTATATACCTACCTTCGTTATCAAAGAACTGCGGCCATGTCTTTCTCAGTCTAGCAGAATTAACATCTAATAATTTGTTATGTGTCACAGAAGTAGAAATGGCGTTGCTTACACGCTCAATAGATTGGATAGGATCAGCTATTCTGCCTTTGCTCCCATCCATACGTTTAAGATGCTCGCCACGTTTATTGAACCAATACCCTACATTAGAATTCAATAGCTTGTTATGTTGAGCAAGCTGTTGTCCAGAAGAGGATATATTCCTATCTTCTCTAAAGCTAAATCTTTTATTAGCTTCTGCTGCAAGTGAGGGTAGCAAATCAATTTTCTCAGCGTTGGACAGCCCTTGTAATTCGTCTTCTATATAAGAAGCTTTAGCTCTTTCCACCATAGCTTTAGCTTCCACTCTAGAGGAAGCTGTACCAAAGGTACGCTTATGATTGGAAACATCTTTCCCGTCTACACGAGCTGTTGTGAGCTCATCTATATAAAAAGGTTCTACATTAAGTTTATGTACATAGCCATCTCGTCTTTGTAATACATGAAGAGGCAATTCTGTTATAGCATTTGCTTTAACAAATGCGTAATTAAACACACCCTTGCCATCATCAAACTTACTCAACACTTTAACTAATGACTCACCTCTGGTGTATCTGTGAGCAATCTCTTTCTCAGAGAGTGTTGTAGCAGTGCCCGTGAGAGGATCATATACTTCTTTAATATCATCAACAAGTTTTGTAGCAGCATCTCTATCTATAGGGATGCCAGCATTTTCAATAACAACGCCATCTCCTCTATCAATACGCAGCCCTTTGTTACCAGCTGCTATGAGGGTGTCCCTTACTTCTCTATTTTTCAAATCATATACAACATCCCAGAAAGCTCTATTAGACAAATAGCCAATAGTCTCATCTTCTGAAAAGCCTAAATTTCTAAGCTGTTCTGGATTGTAGGCTATGCCAAGTTGATCTCCTTCAGAGATAAGGTTGGTAACTTTCTGTTTACTAGCAAATGGAAGAGTCTGGTAAGGCTTAGTTAGCGAGAACAGGTCATGCTTAAACACAAACTTCTTCTCATTTCCTACTATAAATCCACCATGAATGTCCATAGCATATTTAGATTCAGGAGATCTAAAGAAGCCTAGAAAGCCCCCTGATGGATCTATATGAGCTGGATCTAAAGGCATCAAGTCATTATAAGGAAGAGCTTTCTCACCTTTCACTTGCAAGAAGAATTCTCCTCCTGCACCAGCTTTAATTTTCTCTGCAAATCGCTCAGACATCTTAGAAAGCTGAGCAGCCTCTGTAAGGAGCTGCTCTTTCTTAGCCCCCTTCTCTAGCTTAGCTTCTGCACGAAGCTTCACAATATCCTTCTTAGCTATCTTAATCTCACGCTTGATAGCTGAGACATCTACACTCTTAGCAAAATGAGCACCATTAGCAAACTCTTCAAGTTCATCTGTAACAGTGTTTCTAACCATGACAGTGAAATCTGAAGATTTGAAGTTTCTATTATTCCCTTTGAGGAATAATTGCATAGCCTTTTGAGCCTCTACTCTAGAGAAGAAACCTTGTGTATTATCTTTTCCTAATACAGCTTGGTACTCTATAAAGCCTGTCTCTCCTTTTCTACCCATTCTAAATTTATCAGGATGCCATACGAATACACCTTCTGCACCATTAAGCGCAGTGGTCATTGTATTAATACGAGCCTCAAAGTCTTTGTCTGTATAGATGAAAGTATTTTCAGGAATCTGCATTATAGCTTCCTTACTCACTTGAATCCCTTCCATAGCCTCCTTAACTTTTGGAGGGACACCTGCAAAGGGAGCTCCATCAATAGGCTGAGGCATTGCATTCATAGCAGCCCCTTCAGGAGTTGTACCCATACTGGTAGCTACGTCAGCATTTTTAATACTCTCTGCATGTAAGATGCTACCAAGCTCTGGATCTGCTGCTGTTATATTACCAAGAGCTCCGTGAGGCGTAGCTCTTTCAGCTACAGACTCTACACCATTGAAATATTTCCCTACTATCTTCCCTAAAGATTTAGCAGGCAGGACACCAAACAATTCAACAGAACCTAATATATTATCTATGATGCGTGTAGCATCACTGTCTGGGCCACCGGGCTGTAGGTAATGCTTCAGAGATTCCAAAGCAAATGTCTTAGCCATATCGTTCTGCTGCCCTGTGGACAGATCAGAGATAACACCAGAGTTTCTAACAATACTTTCTACAACACGCTCAATTTCTTTCTCTTGCTGTTCTACAGGAGTATTCTTTATATGTGTTGCTAATGCTTGATAAGCATCACCAGCCATTACATAATAACGTTCATCTAAAATCTCTTTTGTAACAGAGCCTAGTGTAGCAGGAGTCTGTAGTGGTAGGAGTAAATCTGCAAAGTCCTTAGTAATATCCCAAGCAGCTGTAGGATTTTTAGATTCCTCTGTAGAGGCTAATGTATTAAGTGTATCAATAAGACGAGTACGCTCTCCTATAGTTTTAAGTACACTAAAAGCACGCTCTTCATTGTCCTTACTAGGGGTGCGTAAAGCACTGCGTTGTGCTGTCTTTTCTAATGCGGTGAGCTTTACACTAGGATCTTCTTGTGTAAGATTTATATACCCATCTAAGATTTCTTGAGTAGTACCACCAGACTTTACAGCTTCTCGCTTCATGTAGTCCATGTAGCTATCAGCATTGTCCTTAGCTATCTTTCCCTTTAAGTCTGCTATATCTATGTCAGCAGATTCAGAGTTAGCTGCTTCTTTGTAGCGTTCAAAGGTTTCTATAAGAGGCTTATCCTCAGCTAAAGCTGCATATACAGCAGTCCTATTAGCTTCAGCAGGTTCCACTCGTTGCTTTACAGGTATAGACAAATCATCTACAGGAGGTGATAATTGATTTAATTCTTCCACTATTTAAAGATACTCTTATAATCTGCAAATTTACTTGCCACTTTACCAGCAGCTCCAAAAGCTGCTTGGGAAGCTTGTGCACTAGCTACGTCACTCCCTGCTGAGAATATACTCTGTTGTATACTCTGGCTCTGGTCTAGGAAACTTAAATTTCCTGCAAGCTGACTGCCAACACCAGCTGTGCCTCCAGATACAGCACTAGACCCTAAGCCTACTCCTGCTTGTTCACCACCAGCCACTATCTCTGCACGTTTAATACGTGCTGCTCGTATAGCCTGCCTACGCTGCCTCTGGTTCTTTAAGTCTGCCATACGCTGCTGCTGAGCAGTCTGTCTCTTGCTTGCTTTATCTACCTGAATCCCTTGGTAGATACTACCAACACCAGCCGCTATACCAACACCAGCCGCTATACCACCTAGAGTTAATCCACCTGAAACCGCACCCGCAGATGCAGCAGCCCCTCCAGCAAAAGCGGCAGCAGATGTTCCATACGTCACCCCGCCAGTTGTGCCTAGTGTTCCAAGGAAAGCAGTGACAGGCTCACAATGTCCCATCCTACTCTGTGTCATTTTTTCTAATTTATTCAACATTTCAACAGTCTCCGAGTGTCCTGCTCTGTATCTATAATATATGTTTCTGTTGGCTCAAAGCCAAACATCTTAGCAAATTTAATAAGCTTCTCATCTTTAGCAGCTGCATATATTGTTTCATATCCCTTGTTCTTAAGTGCTGTTATGACACTCTCCCAAACAAGCTTCTGGTGTTTATAGCTGCTCTTAGTCCATTTATAAATATAACAATGTATAATGGGCATATTATCTGGAGTTAGCTCTAAGAACAACTCTCCAGTATCATCCTTATATATTGTAGGATGTAAAATCTTAGACAAAAGGAGTGCCTGTATATGTAACAGACCATCCCAATATCTCACAGTCTTTTCCTGTTTCTGATGTTAGATATAAAGCGAGGGCTTTCCCTTTCCCTCTCACCTTATTTTTAGTAGTAATTACATCAAAGCCATAATCAAACGTATCTCCACTACCAGAGGGTATATAGTTACGATTGAATCTATAGGCTGGCAACTCACTAGACCACCTCCCACTATTGGTACTATCTGAAAAGTCCCATCTGCTCTGGTACTTACAACCCGATGGGTTCTCTAACACCAAATCTCCATTACTGTCTGTAATGAAACCTGTTTCCGTCCTTGAAAAATGAAATGTAATATATGTTGCTTGCTTGTCTCGTTGACTGTCTTGAAGCAATTCATGTCCTGTTACTAAATAGCTAGTGTAGTCCACACCTGTACCATCTGCTCCAACCCAATCTGTGAAAGAGCTGTTATTATATAAGCTATATATAATCTTAGAATTAGTAGAAGCTGCTAGAGGAACAACTGTTAAATACTTTGTAGCTGTTGAAGCTCCTGATGGTTGAGCTACACCAATAGTAACATCAACTCCTCCTACAGTAACAGCTACACCACCAACAGTCACCACCCTAGATACATCTGCTGTTATTAGATTTGGGGTAGAAACATAACCAGCTACATAAGGGCTATTAGAGGCTAAACTGGAGATTGTGTTCTTATAAAAGGCTGTTAGCACTGTGTCAAAGACGAGCTCTGTATCATATTTATTTACATAACTGCTTCCTGTATAGGTGCTATCTCCGTTGTAAAGCCAGCTCACCTTCTTACTCACGCTGTCATAATGCCCTGTGGCATATAAGCGTGAGCTACTAGACAGTCCTTGATATAATGTCTGTACTGTTGTCTCTGTAATATTTGTTGGACTGAGCCTACCAGAAGCATTGTCTGTAGCTAATACATATATTCCACCATCACTCCAATAGAATACATTTCCCTCAGCTGTTACAACACTGCTACTGCTAATACTACCAACATTAGTAATCTTACTCACTTGGAAAGCATCAGCTGTAAAACCAGCGTCTGTATCTCCTCGCAATTCCCATACACCATTGTCAGCAAATATAACTAATGAGTCTCTTACAGGCTCTAGTCGATGTACCACACCTACTTCCGGTATGACAATTACGCCACCATCAGTGGCAACTAAGTCAGATATAATCTCAGATGTTGGGTCAGCTACTTGATAGCACTTCCCTACTTTAGCTTCGTCTTCAATTAGCTGACTGTAATAGACATAGCCATTAACAGATGGGCCACCATCTGCATCACTCCGTACTCCCGAATAGAAGGCTCTACCTGCATAGAAAGCTACAGCAGAGGGCCTACCCTTCTCTGTCTCTGTAGAAATGCCTGACAAACTGGCAGCTGTATCTCTATCTCTAGCAAAGGCATTTAATATATAGTGCCCTCTGGGGGCAGGAGTATTACCAAAATAGATTTCATCTAAATCTGCTTGATTAAAGACACCAGTACTATTCTTCCCTGCTGTCCAGACTTGAGCGTTGCTGGGATAAACAGCATTAGCGACAGTGTCTATAACAAGCTCCCAAGAAAGTGTTGCTGGGTTATATACAAAGTCTACTGTTGTAGAAGAGGAACTAAAATAGGTATCTATATGAGCTTGTGACCACCCTTGATTATATAAATTATATTGATGGTCTAGACTTAATGTTGTAGGTCTGCCATCTGTATCCAAGCCAGCTTCAGGCAGCCCTAAGAAATCTCTTATTTCTATAGTGATTTGTGTGACAGATATAGTGTCATTATCTTTGTCATACGAGATGTAGAAAGGCTCTGTATCTTCTGATACAACAAATAACAGTCCTCTACCAGAGGCTGTAAATATTGGCTTACTGCCAATGTTCTGGGCAGAGGCTGTTGCATAGGTTGAGAGGTCAACAGTGAAAGCTTTCACATTACTTGACAGGTCAGCTTGCTGTCTGTCATAGAAATATAACGTGCTCCCTGTCTGTACGACAGAGAAGCTGTACAGTCCACTATTAGCAGCATTCTCCCAGACATGATTGGTGACAGCGAGATCACTAAATGTAGATGTAGCTATGTCTGCTGAAAGGCTTCCACCACTCTCATAGTCTATTCCTTGTCTCCGTCTACGACTACCATTCCTATTGAGGATGAAATTCTCTTCTTCACTAGAAGCATTCTCTGGATAGGTTAGTTGGCTCGCTTCAGTAATTAAACCAGCAATAAAATTGCTGTATTCTTTACTTACTGTTGGTCTTTGTCTTGGCATCTACGTTCTTCTTTCCTAGATATTTTTCAATAGCTTGTGCTGCCGCAGCAGTAGAATTGTATAGCCCTTTAAGTTCTTTAGGTATCTGCCCACCAGATTTGAATTCTATTTCCCATAGAGCTGTATTATTTGCTATGCGTAGTCCAATCTCTTTACCGTTAGTTGTTTCCCATGTACTCATGAATGCCGTCCGTAATCTGGTTTTTTAATACCACCATTCTGCTGCCATTTCTGACGAGCTAGGAAGGTGCGTTGTCTACGAGCTTTCTGCTCTTCTTTAGGATTTGGTGCTTGCTTCAAACTAGTGAAGGCAGCACTCTTAGCTTCTGCTAATAGATAGGGGAACGCTTTAGCTGGAAGATCAGGAGTGAATGTATCAACAGAGCTCCATACAGCTTCTTTATAAGCTTCCACTTGTGTCTTGCTCTTCTGTAATGTTGTATCTACAGCACTGTCATAGCTGTCAAACACAATGTATTCATCATCAAAAGATGTATAATAGGTAGGAGCACTGTCTGTAATTACTAGTACAGGTGTTCCATTATAGTCTGTATATTCTGTTATGTTTGTAGCATCTTCATTTCTTTGCATAACAATATCAAGAAAGTCTTTAGGAGACAAGCATGTTACATCTTGATATATTGTAGCTGTGTTCCCTGTCTTAATCTTGTCATACTTCACCCAATCAATGTAAGAGACATTGGTTGGTATTTGCATCCACACAGGCTTTGTATTATCCCCTGATGCTTCTAGCTGTGTCATCATCTTGAGATGAGGCCACTTCCTACTATTAATTATTTCATTGTAGGATGTCTTCACTATCTCAGCTACTTGTAGAGCTTCGACAGTATCATTAATACTGTTCACATTATCACTATCCATATCAGATAGAATGCTCTGTGTAATCTCTAGTAAGGTTAGCTTAGGCATTATTCGGGACTTCCTGTAATTCCTAGATAAGCATGTGCATAGTCTACAGTTACTGCTGCATCCGCCTGTGTAAAAATTTCAATATAATCATTAGTAGATAAAACAGCATCCCAATTAAGAGCGGCACTACCCCAATTAGCTGTAGTAGTTGTACGTACAACTCTACTACCTTCTTGAGCTACCCCATTAATATAGATAACTAATTCTACATCTTTATTACTCCCTGATGCCTGCTTTACTGAGCAGTTAAAACTCATAAAACAATGCATATCAGGAGTTCCATTGTAAACCAATCGTGCATTAGGAGTTCCTGTTGCAGAAAATAGATTGGCATGTGTCACTGTGAATGTTGGATCTAGTACTGTGTCAGATGTGGTCACTGAGTGCTGATAAGCTGGAGTCACTGCATCATAAGTTACATACCCCCCTATATGTGCAGACAGTTCTTTCCAGTCCCCACTACCTGCACCATCTGATAGATAGAGTTTATTAGTGTCAGAGGCTCCCCCTGTTAAGGAAGATAGTCCCATAGGTTCGTGATTATCGGCATCAGCCGTTATATTTTCATGTTCTGGCATTCTATATTCCCGAATTAAGAATAGGGGCCGTTAAGCCCCATATCCGTTAAGCATCTGCTATAAGACCATGAGCAGCTAATACTTGTAAGATTGCATTAATCTTAGCAGCAAGAGAAGCAACATCATCCTTCTGACCAGCTGTTGTATCATCCAACGTATCTGTAGCAGTACCTGTAGTACTATCTGTAAGCTCTGCAATTGTAGCAGCTTGTGTTCCTATAATTGGTTTGCCATTCTTATCAGCTAATTGGCTGATAGCTTTGGCAGGATTTGATAAAGCCATTATATTCTCCTTAAAGGGAAGGGACTCCTAAGAGTCCCAACACACTTACGCTATGTATTCAAGAACTAATTCAGCTTCACCAGCTGTAAAAGAACCAGTAGCAGCTACAACTAAGTAACCATCTACACTTAAGCGTTGACCACATAATACACCTGAGTTAGTGCCTGCATGTAGAGAAGCTGTTAACGCTGTACCTACAGAAGCGTCAATATCAGCTAATACTAGGGCATCGAATAAACCATCAGCATCAATAGCTGTTGATCCATCATTCTGCTCTAAACCAATATCATAACTCGTACCACTAGCAAAAGCTGTAGTAGTGTTGAAATAAGCATCAACAACCATAGCACCAGCTGGAACAAATGCTCGCAGAGCATCAGTACCACCACCGGGTAGGTCATCATAACTAAACTTATATGTAATTTGTTTTACTTTACCGTGAGTGTGTACTTGACCACCATTAGTCTCGTTAGTTGAACGAGTTTCATAGTGAGTTTGTACTCCACCTCGGCCTGCGCTTGTTTCAAGTCCCATTATATATCTCCTTAATAACTTGAGTTAGAAGTACCGAGGATAGCCAAGGTATCTAAACGTTGTGCACCAATACCGTAACGACCAGTTGTTTGGAACTTGTCTTCACGAGCTTCTGGGTCACGCCAGCCTTCAACAGAAGGACGTTTGCGCCATGCAGTCATCATTGGACGAGCATTGTCGTCAGCAATATTCATGAACACATTTGCTACACCACCGCTAGAAGCAATAGTAGTAGTACCGTCACCCATTGTTACTGGTTTGTTTAACAGATTTGATGTATAAATATCCCAACCAAAGATGTTACGAATGAACTTATGATTCTGTTCAAAACCTGTGGTTACAATACCCTCAAACATAGGGTTGTTTGATACATTAACTAAGTTGGTCATGCCATTTAATGTGGCTTCAACAACAGGGTCAACGATAGCAATACGACCAGCTTGAGAAACATTAGCTTTATCAAATGCTAGTTTCATGTCAATGAAATGTGACAACGCAATAACATTGTTAGTTTCAGCAGACACAAGACGATGAGCAAAGCTATTGACGTTGTTAGCAGCAGCATTAGTTTGAGCATCATTACAAGCTTTCAAGAAAGCTGTTTCATGTGACTCGCCTATTGCTCGTGCAGCTTCCATACCACGCATAGCCATCAACTGTTCTAGTTGTGCACTATCTTGACGTAGTTCGTCATTAACAGCCCATGCATCACCTTCATAGGTGGAGATGGACAGATTAACAGTACCAGTGTCGATAGCATTAAACGTCATTGGTACGCCTTCAGTTACATCCTGAATTGTGGCACTACCAACTGATTTGATATTTAAAGTTGTACCAGAACCGAAATCTGATACGTCCCTACTCATGCCTACAGGCAAGAGCACATCTGGAAGATTTTCCAGAATAAAGTTTGAATACTGTTGCGCTTCTATAAACGCAGTAGTATTAGATGTATTTTGAACCATTGTTTATCTCCAATAATGATTTATGTTTTGGGGGCAGCAGCTCTAAAAGCCTTCACCATATCTTTTGAAGAAGCTCCTAGAGGAACTTTAGCTGATACGGGATCTGCTTCTCTTTGCTGCAAGCTTTCTGTATTGACTGAACCTGTCGATGTTGCTACAGTTGGTGCTGGTGTTCCATTCCCTAATAGCTGTAATACAGCATCAGGAGACTGAGAAGCTAACGTATTAAGAGCTGAGACGGACATACCCACCTTACCACTTAATGTATTATAAACCTCTTCTGCCTTATCACCATACTGCTCCTTCATGGCTGTCACCACTCGTTGCTGGTTGGCGTTTGCAACACTAGCCTGCTCTTTAGCAGACAACTTCTGTTCAATCAGTTGATCTAAAACATTAGGATCAAGCTTAGGAGTTTGCGCTTGCTCTGCTGGCTTGCCTTGTTTTAGTTCTTGAAGCATTTCTTCAACACTCTGCTTACTTTCCAACTCTGTTCGGTATGTTTTGTTTTCCGACTCTAAAGTAGAAATATGCTCTTGTTTAGCATTAAAGCTCTTAACAAAATCAGCATGTGTAGCGAATTGCCTTCCTTCCCCTACATATTCACTTAACGGGTCTGTTACTGTGGACGTAGTAGTTTCAGTAGTAGTCTCAGCTGTCACTTCGACTTTTGGAGTTTCCTCCGAGTTAAATATAGTATCTTGGTCAGACATAATGTATTCCTTAATCTTTTGGTAATAGGTCTATCACCATTCGTAGTTTTTTCTGCTCTCCTAGCTTAGCTGCTTGGAACTCAGACCATGCTGGAAGAGAGTAGTTATCTTCCTTTGCAGCTTCCTTAAGGGAAGCTTGCAAGTCTTCTTCTAACATCTTCTTCAGTCTATTTAAGACATCACGAGATGCTACAATTCTTTTCTTAAATTCTGTCTTGTCCTTTGGAGGAAGGCCATTTGTCCATTGAGAGGACAGCCTCATTTCTTTTTCCTAGTTCGTATTTCTTTACGCTTCTTCTCTGCTTGTGCTCTAGACAGATGATTCTGAGAAGGGCCGGGATGTTTCTTTCCTGTCTTATGGACAGGAGGAGATCCTTTCTTCTTAGGCTTTGGTTTGGCTGTAGCCTTCTTAACAGCTACCCTAGACTTGTTCTTTAATTTATCCATTATACCTTTAGGCATAAGAATTTCTCCTAAACTTTAGTGTGAGAGATGACAGCATTGGCGGCACTAGCTCCCTTCTGATTAACTCTCAAATCTACAAATGTCCCTTTAATTTCTAGGCAGACATTTACAGCAGCTTCTACTACATGAGTGGCAGAAGCTGTAGCTACAAGACTACGCCCTGCGACAGCAGGTATCCAGTTTGTGCCATCAATACTTACATCCACATCCACTGTTGCTAGAGTAGATTCTATATAATGAATATTGTAGTCCGTTAGCTTTCGTACATTAGTAGAAGCTAGATAGATTACATCATTATCGTTTGTACCTTGGGTTCCTGTGGTGAATACATAATCACCTGATCGCTTTGCCATTATTTCTTCCTCTTAGCTGTCTTTGTTCGTTTAAAACTTCTGTTCTTACTTGGGCTTTGTTTTCCTATCACTTTGCCTTTAGCTTTTGGCTTAGCGTGTGCTATGTCTTTCCCATCACCATTTCCATATGTACCAGCCTTATGATTGGCTGCATTGTTACGAGCTCGCTGCTTCTTAGCAGCTGGCTTGGAGTGGTAGTTGGCATACTCTTTCTTATAATTACGTTTAGCTTTCTTCTTAGCTGGCATTAGAATTCCTCTGTAGGTAGCTCTTCAGCCCCTTCTTCCTCTACAGGGGTGGCTGCTTCCACTTCTAAGTCCTCTGAGGCTTGTTGTACAAGTCTCTGACTCTCTGCTTGTTCCATAATAGCGACATTATCTGATACAAGATCAAACTTCTTCATACCAGAGATTTCCTCAAATAGAAGGGCTGCAAGCTTCTTACCAGAGACATGATTCATTAGTCCCGGAACAGCTGCTGCTATCTGTATACCACCTGATAGGTTTTGTATCAGCTGAGCTGTAGCAGCGAAATGTCTCGCCCCTATAGGGCGTAGCTTACCTTCTGCTGTTATGTCTTCTTTTGTTATGTCTAGGAATTCAGCAACGCCTAAGTCATCATCCATAACACGTATCAAATCCTTACCAGACAGATTACGTCTGCCACTCTCTAGATACATATTAAGAGCAGGTTCCACCATATTAATTTCAAAATTAACTATCTTATCCTGAAAAATCCTACCTGCTGCGTTCTCAAGAGTTTGTACCTCGTATGCTGTTTTCTCACCCGGTGTACGTATCCCCATTGCTTGCTTCGGAGCCCCAGCGAATTCTTCCATCTTCTGCTCAAGTATCGCAATCTGGGTATCTGCTTGTAATGCTGTGCTATCCACTGCCAAGACATCAACTTCTCCATCATCTCCAAGGTATATTTCAGCTAAAGGGCCCCATTCAAACTCTTCTACATTACCCCGAATTTTTAGGGGTGGGTGAGCAATCAAATCAAATAGGTCAGCTTTGATATTCTCAAGATGATCTATTCTATATTGCATACCAACTAGATTATCTAGCGGCCCCATAGCATATAGATTGTCTGGGCGTAGTCTCCAACCAACATGAAACTTATTACTCTTACCAACCCAATAAGGAGCTGTCTCTTGTCGTAATACATGTGTCCTGTCTACAATAGTGATGATTTGGTTACGTAGCAACTCACCACTACCCGGATCATGTATATCACCTTCAAGCTCTAAGAGCTCTACATAATTGGAGCTATAATACTCTTGTAAGCTACCAAAGCCATCAATTACATACCCTTCTTGCTTATCTAGGTCTGATGTATCAAAGGCAGGGACATTCTTTCGTATGTCCTGTATTTTCTCTATTGTATCCTTTAGATAGCCAAGCTCTGGCTTGTCTTCAGCATCTTGCTTAAGTTCACCAATAGTTTTTAAATATCGTGTTATTTTAGGACTATCTTTAAAACTGATAGCAGTTGGATTGAATACAATGTCTAAAGGGCTAATTCTATACAGCCTTGGCCCTACATATACATCTGTCACTTCTCCTGTAATAGGATCTGTAACAGTTTCATTTACAAACTTAACTTCACCGAATGCATTACCATAGTCTATATAATCATACAATAGACGAGAGACAGTGTTACGAAAATCTGACAGTCTCACTTTATTAGAGACATATCCTTCAATAGCTGCTCGCTTTTCTGCTACTTCGGCTTCTTCTGAATACCCTTCCCATTTAATCCAATTGTCATTAGGAAAGAGAGCTGCCATGTAATTAGCATGTAAATTGTCTCTTATTTGACATAGCTTAGGCAATGTCGTTGTATTCGTCCAAGGCAGCGTGCTATTACTTGTCTTACTTGTATCTGTAGCAAATATATAGTTACGGAGCTCTTTCTTCTCATCATGCCACTTCTTTCTGTCTCCATGCTTCTGAATCCAGTCGTGGGCAATTATATCCGCCAGATTATCCTTATCTAAATAGTATTCAAACTCACTTACACTACCCGGCATTATCTCAAGCCTCCAAATCTGCTATGTGTCAATACCTTCGCTTTTGTTCTATTTCTCATAGCATGTCTCGCTGGTGGTAGGGCTATATCAATGGCAGATGCTAATGCATCCATACAATCGTCATGTGGAGGGTGAGCTACAATAAGCTCCTCTTCCAGTATTTGACAATTGCCACCTCGATAGTGCCATATAGCTAAATTGTCATATCTAGGCTCAAGGATGGCAGACATACGTTCCTGCTTTGTTCCCTGACCTCGTGTAGGTCTAAATTCATCAATACTCAGTTGCATTCCATGCTTACGAATATGATTGTGCTTTAAGTCTTTTACAATAACATCCTGTCCAACATTCACCTCAGCTCTTAGCTTTCTAAAGCCCCATTTAACATGGAGATGGAGAATGTGTTCAAAATAAGCACTGATTCTATCTGTCTTAAATCTGTCAATATCTAATACGTATATATTGCTATCAGGATCTATACCAATAACAACTATGGCTGTATAATCCGCTTTCTGATTTAAACTGAAAGCAAAGTCAATAGATGCAAAGACATTTAACGGCTTGTCTTTATAATACCATGTTCCTTCAAACTGATCTAAGTATTTCTTATCGTAATACTGGAACAGGTTGGTAGCAATACGCTGCCCTTCAGGATCATTGGGGTCGTTATAGTATTGAGCGTAAAACTGGGTGCGATCTAAGTATTTAGCTCTCTTCTTAGCGAGAATACCAATATCAAATCCAAACCACTTACCATCTGTACGCCTCTGTCTAGGCCAAAGGAACTGGCCTGTGCCATCTCCATTGTCCTCCACCTTCCTCTCGAATATCTCGTAGATAGGTAGTGACCCCGTTAGTTCTCCTTCGTCAGAATATATATCCTCTTCCATTTCCATTAGGTCTTGGTAGAGGTCTTTAGGATGGTAGCGTGTTCCCACTACCCACTCCTGACTTTCTGCCTTCTCAATGGAAGCCAGAAGGGAATATTGCTCTCTTACTCTTTGTCGGCCTTCAGCCGTATAAGCATTTTCTTTAACAACGACATCATCCAAGACAGCAAGATCAAAATGAAGCCCGGTAATAGAAGTCGTAAGCCCTGCGGAAAAGATTGTTGGATCTCGTACACCCTCTTCTTTGCGTTTAGGATGATCGACAGAGATTTCTGTAGTAGTCCACCTTTCACGTTTTCCTTCCTCTTTATTAACCATGTCAGGCCAATACTTCTGGTATTTGGCTGATGTTAGTATGTTCTTTATAAAATACAGCTGCTTCTCTGCGAGATTCGCTGTAGAGCTTATGTACAACACTGTTGTGTCTGGATGGGTAGTTATCCACCATGCTACACGATATGCCACCATACTACTCTTACAATGATCTCGTGGGAGCAATACTAATTGGTGGTCTTCAGCTCCATCCCTTGTCCAGAAGTCTATAAGCTCTTCATGTATAGAGCCCAGCACTCTGTGTGGGGCTACAAGCTTTATAAATGCAGAGAGGTCTGCTTCTGCTGCTTCTCTAATTTCATCGTGGGTTACTTTAGACATCTACCACTGTGCCGCATAGACAGGAACAAATCCTAAACTAGCTCCATCTTTATCAAATATTTCTACAGCGTTAGCTGTAGCACCAGAAGGCGTATTTGTATTTGCAGCTGCGTTAGGAGCTTGAATTAACTCAGGTGTTTTCACATAAGGTCTAGCACCATATTGAGTGTGCCTACCATTAATTAGGTATACACCATCCACATGTATCGACCCATCTACTGTATCCGCAGGATAATAACCAAACTCTACATTGAACTTGGTCATAGATGTAGTTAGATTTACATGATGAATTAATGTAAACCATTTTCCATCGTCACCAAATACAGGCTGGTCATTCGTTGCCTCATCTGTAGTCTGATTATAGGAGATTAAGTAGTTCTCACCTGTTGTGGACGTACCTAAGTCTGACTCTATTCTACATCGAATGGGTGCTGCGTTTGAGCTATAAGGTCTACATACCACTGCCACTGTCACATACTCAAAGTTTTTTGATAGCGTCTGTAGTACAGATCCTGATAATGGCATGTAACTAGCCACATCCTGTCCAAACCCATATAAGTTATTTGCAACAGGATTAGTAACTTCTATCCTTACTGCATTATTATATGTGAGTGTATTAGAGCTCCCTGTCCGTTGGAGAATACCTAATGTAGCTGTAGCCTCATCTTTCCTAGCAACCCAACTATGTGCGAAACTAGCTGCATCACTTATATTACTACTACCACCTGTCCAGAGTGCAAAATTACTATTTACAAGTAAACTCTCTTGCGTTTGTGGGCCACCTATACTACCTGCCTCTAAATGGTTAGCAAATGTTGATACACCTAAACTAGTTCCAGCTTCACTACCTACTTGCCTACTTCCATCACTGTCTATAACCTGTACCATGTTAGGTACATTTTCAAGATCACGGAAGTTTATAGAATGATTCTCAGTAACAAACATAACAGGGTTTGTTGTTGTACCTGAGCCTTCAAAGTACGTGTTTCCTACTGTATTCCATTTATAGTCCATATAGACACCCCATTCTGAAGGGGTAGTACCACTTGGATCATAGCCAGCTAGGAATCCTTGTACACCTAGAATATCTATATTATTAGAAGAGGAGTCCTTAAATGTAATACCTTGGACACAGTTCCAAGATCTGATCGTTCCAATATTACTTACACGCATACCATCGTTAGAGTTTCCAGAAGTATAAAAACCCCTGAACATATAAAACCCAACTAAGTTATCTAAATGGAGATAGTAAAGACCTTGAGTAGCAGTATCACTAAGCCTCAGATCTATTCCAGATATATTCTCTGTCACTAAATTTGCAATAGTGTCAGAGGTTCCTCTGCAATAGACATTCTTTATTGTCTTCTCATTAACACCATGCTCACAAAAGACCCCTCTAGCATTATTAGGTGCTGAGGTCATATCAATCATGAAGTTGGCAAAAGTTGTTCTATCAGTAAGCTCAGTGGATGCTGTAGCTTGCCCTACTCTACACATACCTGTATCTGATAAGGTTGCATCATATATCAGTACAGGCCAAGGACTATCTTGACTTAATTCTGCTTCATCTGATGCCAGCTCCCCTATAATAGACACTCTAAAACAATCTAAAAGGGATGTTATTAAATACTTCCCATACGGGACAAAGATAGCTTTGTTAGAAGCTTTAGCCTCTATAATAGCATTTTGGAATGCTGTGGTATCATCAGTAGTTCCATCACCCACAGCTCCAAAGTCTACCACTACATTAATATATTCTTTCAGCTTTTCTGCTACATTAGCTAGCGTGGCTCCTGTACCAGTTTGGGTGAAAGGGACATTAGTGGCATCAGGTACTGAAAGCGTAGATCCAGCTACAATAGACGTACCAGCAATTGTTAAAGCCTGAGTGCCTACACTGTTGACATTCAGCAAGTCATTGCTGTCCATGTCAATATCAGCTGCCATTGTATTGGGACTCGTACCGTCCCTAGACAATGTATTCTCAAATGCTGTAGCAGCGTCTGTGAAGTTTTGATTTATCAGGTCGTTAGATAAATACCCACTACTAGCTGTTACTGGTGTATACTTAGCGATTGTAATTACTCACTCTCATTTGTTATTTTATGCCCCATTATCTGACCTACTTACTTCTTGCCACGAAGCTCCTCTACGCATGAGCATTAAGCTATCTTCGGTATTATCTAATGTGAAATCTCCCGAAATATCTAGGTTGCCTGTACCGTCTTTCACTACGACAGATCGCGCACTATTGGCAGCCACCAATATAATGGTCGAGAAATCTTCTTTGCCACTGATTGTATCTAAATCATCGCTCGAAGCGTCCGACTCCGTATCAACAATAATAGTTTGAGAGCTACCTGTTATATCTATAGCTCCGGTAGCAATAGTATATTCATACGCAAATAAACACTGACCAGTCCTATCTAGCCATAAGTTTGTCGTGATACCCTGTGATGTATATGCAGCATTTTCAACAACGCCTTGGGATAATGCGCCACCTGTTTCAGCGTTAATATTACTCAATACACAATTATTAGTTGTTGACGTAGTGGCAGCGTTTAACTGGATGCCAGTACGATAGTTCCCTGCTGCATAACTCCAGAAATTATCAACCTCAACATAAGCACAGCTCTCAATACCCATACCAGAGTAAGTTGTATTTGGTATTCCGTTCAATGATATATTGGTTAGCTTTGTATAATCACTCAACTCTAACCAAATCGGAGTATTGTTATTAGATGGTGTCGTGTAGTCTAATGTCCCGTCAGCAATAAAATCATTAGCGGAACTGTGTGGAAAATATGTAAATCTTAATTGATGCCCTTTGCAGTCAATGGCTTTATTACCATTCACAGTACAATACCCACCCTTATAGGTAGCACTCGTTCCTATAAATAAGAATACTGCTGCATCTGTAACTTCCGTTAGATTACATCCTTCAGCAACATTATAAGAAACATTATGATAATAACCAGAAGTAGCTGAGGATTCTGCTTTAATATTATAAGGATTCTTTTCCCAAGATTTTACATAGTTACCAACAACATTACAGGATTCGCTGTAGCCATTAATATAAATAGCGTGTCTACCCTGACCTGCTGAGTTTGTATTATCAAATCTATTATATAAAATATTTTGATTGTTGCCACTGGATGTTATGCCATATCCATACCCAGTGTTTAGCCCTTCAATATTTGTAAACAAGCAATACCTAACATCTAACCCATCCGAATGGTTATTAGCGATACCGACATTCCATTGGTCAAACCAAACATTGCTTACCTTGCAGCGCGTGTCCTGAGTAGTGGGATAGCTCATGGCAAATGCAGTAGCACCTGAATTCGTATTAACCCCGATAGCTCCGTTACTTGATGGCGAGGTTTCAGACGAAGTAGCTGCCCCAAGCATTTTTAATGACTTAATATTAACGTCTGTATGTGTAGTTAATACCGCTATACCAAACTGTAATGTATCATCGGTTGTTTTTAGGATTGTAGACCAGCCCGAACCTTCAATAGTTTGGTAAGAGCTTCCTGTTTTTAATGGTGAAGATATTAAGTATGTTCCTGTAGGAAGAAATATCCTATATGCCCCGCTGTCTATAGCAGCTTGAATGGCTGCTGTATCGTCTGTAACACCATCACCAACAGCACCAAAGTCCTTTACAGAGACAGCTTCCTGTAGTTTAGCTTCCACTGTGGTGGCAACAGACCCTGTACCACCTTGGTCATAATCTATCTCGGAGGCATCTGAAGCTGTAAGGGCTGTAGTGGTTACTATTGTACCACCAATCTTCAGTGTTGTAGCATTAACTATCCCACCATTAAGCAGATCATTACTATTTAAGTCAATGTCTGATCCCATTGAATTAGGCGTTGAGCCATCTAAGCTCAACGTATTATCAAAGGCAGCTTCTATTCTGTCACTATTCGTATTAATAGTGGCTTGAGCAGATGTTGTATTAGCTAGATTTGTGACATCATCTAGGGGCGTATATTTAGCCATTAATGCAATCCAAGCCTTTGAGCGTCTTCGTCTGTATCACTGTGAATACCAGCCTCTATTTTCTTCCTATGCTCTACTTGGGCTTTAGTGGGTCTTCCTTTGCCTGTCTTCCATTGACCTCCAGCAACCCATTTAGCTGCCGCTGTTCCTTTAGAGCCTTCCTCTGCTGCCGTTTCAACAAGGCTTTTAATCGCCTTACTTCTGACTTTAACTTCAAGCTCATCTCTCCATTCGTCTATGTAAGCACGTAGCTGTGTATTCTCACAGATGCGTGTCCATTGCTTCCAGCTGCCAAAAGCAGCCATAGCAAATTCATATTCTCCGTCAATAGGAGCTGTAGACAGCTCTAAATAAATCTGATGTAGAGAGGGACATTCTCCTTTGTCCTTCGGGGACAAAGAATAAATAGGAGAATAATTCTTATTCTTAAATTCCCAGAACAGCGAGGCTGTTCGATATCTGCCCTTACTGTCAAGGAAGGGCATAGACTGCTCTAAATCTGTTCTTAACATAGAAGTCCTTACTAGCTGCCATGCCTACCATTAAGGTAGGGCAGGGCGGGTGGGAAAACTTAAACAATTTAATTGCTGTCCTCAAGACAGCAGAGATGTTTATTATAATATATGTTTTCTCTTTGGGGAGAAAACATTCTAAAATAAAATAAGAATGTTTCTTATTTTAATATAGATGTATGTTTATTTATCTGTTCCTCCTCTTGGGGAGAGAGGAACAAAATAATATAATGTTTTACGTTAGTAATAACATTATGTCATATTATATCTATATTATAACATATTTTTCTTCTTTTGTCAAGCACTATCTTCTCTTTCATGTAAAAAATCTCTTAAATATTCTGTAAGCTATTGATAGTCGAGGATCTATTAATTTCTGTGAGATAAATTTATGTTCTAATGCATATACAGAAGAGAGATTCAAACCCCCGCATACCCCCTTCTATATATATTCTAAATACGAATCATTCTCATCCGCATATCTAAATGAGAATCATTCTTGTTTGGTGTAATAAAACATTCAATACTTATCCACAGCTTATCCACAGGCAAACAGTCCGCATTATTATATTATAACATTGTTATATTATCCGCAATTTCAGTACATTAGAATGTATTAAACATCGTTGAACGTGTTGCTAAAATGCAACAACGTGTTGTTATAATACAACATCTATGTTGGCATGATATGTGCATATCTATTATCGTTCTCTTATATTCTCAATAGGCGGCCTGTAAGCCGCTCTGAGAGCTTGCATGTCTAGTCCTTGTCTTGGTATTAAAACAAATACTTCTACCTAAATTGAATTGTTGGCATGCTTTATGCATGCATGAAATGTGATAGTATGTAGCGGTACAGCTTGCTATATATAGTATAGACATGATAAGTATTATTTATGGCAGGTATAAAAACATTTAATGATAATATCCCTTGCATTTTAATTATAACGTGCTATATTTAGTACAGACATTAACGAAGGGGTATGACATGAGTAAATACAAACATAGAATACAAGATATTATACTAGCCCGCGTTATGCGCGGGCAAGGCTGGGACAGGGGACGTTGTACCAATCCTCCTTATTTTGCAAGATATATGAATAAATAACCCTTGACATTTGAATTTGTAACACGTTACAATAGACACACATTAATTAAACATTTGGAGTATTACATTATGACTAAGCAAACAAACAACACAGTAAAAACAATTCGCCTTTCTTCTCCTTTATTACGTGTATTGCGTGAAGGGGGCAAGGCGCAACAATCTATCCAGTCAACATACACTAACGCATTAGAACTATTGTTAGTTGATAAGGAAAATATAGAATATGATAGTAATGCCTTTACACAGGCTTTTGATGAGATTAAAACCAAGTACAGTATTGAAAACGGTCAGGATAGTAAAGGCAATACAAAGTATAAGACAAGTGAAGAGGGTAATGGGCTTGCGTCACAGCTACGAACAAATCTAAGACGGGCGGCTAAACAGGCAGAAGCGGAAACCAGTTTTACAGTTAAACATAGTCCCAAACGTGGCTCATATGTAGAGCCTGTTGACTGGAAAGAGCCAAAGAAAGAAAGCGAGCTTGTCAAAAAGATGAAGAAATTTGTGGAAACAAAAGATGAGAATCTCGGCAATGATATTGTAATAGCCGTGCAAATGGCTATACTTGAAAGACTAGAGCTTGAAGAAATGGCCGATGAATTAGATGAAGAGCACAAGGCAGTATGTGAGAGCATAGGCAAGGCAGAAAGCAACATGAAAGCCAAGCGAGCACAACAAGCAGCATAATGTAACATGTTATAATGCCCCTTTAATTAGGGGCAAGGGGATAAACAGGTGATAGTATGAAAAACTTAAACCAAGCTATTATTGACATAGCACCAAGGTATAATGTCTCAGACAATGCCCCGAATACGTGGGAAGATTTGCAAGCTGATTATAAAAAACATGGCATTATTACTGTCTTTGCTGGGGCATGTGAAAGGTCAATATACAATAATGTTGATGTAAACCATGCCTTTAGAGCATGGCATGATAAGATACATTTAGAGCATGGCTTATCCTTCTCATATGAGGATGAACTAGAGGTAGCACGTATTCATTGTGCTGCACTACCTAAGTATGCCGATGTTCTATGGGCTGATGTTGCTGGGCAAGTATGGTATTATTATAAATACGGCAAGTATGTAAAAGACCAAGCGGCATTTGTTAATGCCTTTATAACGTGTTATAATTACGGAGAATTACCAAGCTATGAAAATTAAACAAACAGATTATGAAAAGAGAATGACGGCAGAGCAATGGCTTGCCTTTATAACACAAGTGTATAAATATCCAAGCTGGCTATTTGATAACAAGCTAAGCATGGCTAGTATGATAGTATGTCGGAGCAAACAAGGGGATATGTACATAGTTAAGAAGGGTAATACATTTATATCGTTGGAGGAATCATGAATAAATTATATATATTAGTTGTTATCACATGGCTTATTGTGTTAAGCTCTTTAATATACAATGTATATGACGGTTATAACACTGTTATAACAGAGAGACATAATAAATTAAATGACATAAATGTAAAAACAGAAGATGTTAGCCCTAAAAACCGCTATCAATAGGAGAAGTAACATGGAAACAAAAGTCACATATGTAACGGCTATTGACGCTGTATGGAGTAGGGGTACAAAGTCTTATAGTATAATAGCGCGACTTGTACCAGTTAAACTTGATGATGTTATGGTGAGTAATGCTGTATTTGACACTGCTCTGGAGGTACATGTTAACGATTTAGTAATGGTAACAAGAGAAGAAGGTGTTATTCCCAAAATAGTGAAGGTGGTGAAAAAACGACCTCCTTACCCTGAAATAGAGACAAGGGTAGCTCAGGCATTTCTAGAATTGAGGGAGAAGTAACATGAAAATTTATATATTAACAATGAGGGGATATGGTCAGAAGCATATCGTTGGTGTTTATGATAGTAGGCAAGCAGCCGAGACAGTAAAGGACAGCGTAGAGCATAACGAAGAGGGTGTGTGGGGTAAGCACTACGGAGAGATAACAGAGCATGAACTGCAAACAGGGCAAGACAGTGAGTGAGAAAGTATTTTTTCATTGTCGTTCTAGGGATATGTGGGACGTAATAGGGTGCATTACAGGTGTTAGAGCTTCATCTTATGATGAAAGGTATGCATGTCGTAACTTCGAGGCTAGCGGGTATGTTGGTTTTTCAGGGAGAGAGTGGAGCAGAAAGGGTGGGTATGAAGAGATTGATCTAGAGTGGGAGCAGAAAATTCTAGACAACATGACAAAAGAAGAGATAAAAAACTTTAAAGCTAAATTGAAAGGAGAATACCATGAGAAGCGATAGACATTTTGAAGAGCAAGAAAAGCCTTTTGTTGTATTCAGTACAACTAGTGGTTATGTACCAAAAAGCTTTCCTTATGTGTGTAAGTCTGTATTGGGCTGTTTTGACAATGGGCAAGAAGACAGTTTTATAACATGTTATAATGGCTTTGAATGGCTAAGAGATTATTTAGCCAGTGATGGTCAGCAGTATTATTTATATGTTGATAGCTTTAGGAATGCTTATTTATTACACATCAATGAAGAAGTGGGGAATAGTGAGCCTGTAGGCAAGTTTCAAAGGGCAACAGAGCAAGAGGCTAAGAGCATGTCAGCATGGACATATGATAGTAGTGGTGATGCGTATTGGGTGGTGAAATGAGCAGGATAATACAGCCTTTTGACATTGTGAGGGATTCATTATGCTACTATGTAGTATTGCCTAAAGTCGATACTGATACAGAGTTTGTACTGGTGAATTTGACTAGGCAGCGGGTAGGTAATTATACGTACACAGCCGAAAATGCGGCTGTGGCATTTTCAAAAGGTGTGGTGTGTAACATAGCAGATATATTATATTCTTTGCCGGAAAAGCTTGACAATCCTAATAATTTAGTGGATGATATACCAGACTACAAGGCAAGGTGTGCGCATGCATTGGCGATGGCACAGAAGACAGGGAGTAGACAGCAAGTAATACGAATTTTGAAGGGGCAAACATGAACATAAATATTAATGCAATACGTAAGCAAATGAGAGCATTAGCTTCTCATTCAGGACTGATAATTAAAGAGGAGGACAGAGAACAACCACGTACAGATGGGAGGACGTTATATATACCACGTTACAATCCCTCATGGTCTAAAGATCAGACGACATTATGGTGGTATTATACAATTCATGAGATGGGGCATAATAGGCCAGAAACTAGGGATTGTTTTGATATACCAAAAAAATATAAAATATCAATGAGCAGTTTTATTGGTGGGTGTCTAAATTTGTTAGATGATAATAGACAAGAGCATAGCATGTTTGGAGAATATGCTTTCATCAATCAGACAATAGGCAAGGGGAGGAGAATATTCCTTGATAAGCAGCTTAAGGAAGGGTCTGCTAATATGGGGACAGGAGACGATCATAGACAGGCGATGGAAGCATTGTATGTGTGGGACACCCTGATTAGGGAAGAATGGCTTACAGAGCTTGTAGGAGCTTCTGGTGAGATGATGTCATACATGAGCAAGCAACAGCTTGATTGGATAGAGGCATTAAAGGCTGGTGATTATAACACTGTTATAAATAAGCAAGGGCTTACAGCTGAAGAGGAATATATATTAACTAAGCGTATCATTGATGAAGTGTTTAAATTTGACAGTGAACAGGAGGAGCAAGATGGCCAAGACCAACAGAAAACCGAGGGGGGAGAGGAAGCTAACACTGGGGAATGTAGTGAGGAAGGTGAAAGAGGACAATCCCCAACTAACGGCAAAGGAGATGAAGATGGTGATGCTAGAGGCAAGGAAGCTGTTTCTCAATATGAAGACCTGATAATGCATTCTCATGGGGCTATCACTAGCTTTAGTCCTTTGGTGCTAGACTACACTAAGTATGAGGAGATGGAGGGATATGCCTCACAAGGCAGCAAGGTAATAGACTACGAGAAAGGAGAAGAGAATGGAGGAGAGTGTGTAAAATATACACAGTTGATAGAGGATGCTAGTGCAGGGAGGGGACTGCCCAATCGTGTAAGGAGACTGCTACAGATACGGAGTAAGGACAAGCGTACATATGGGCATAAGAGTGGGAAGATACATGGTAGTAGTTTATATCGTATTGGTATGAAGGAGGCAGTGGGATTTAATGAGCGCATATTTAAGCGTAAGGAATCAAACTTAAGTTTGGATGTGGCTGTATCTGTATTATGTGATTTCTCTGGTAGTATGGGAGGGAATAAGATGGTGTCAGCAGCTGCTTCATGTGTATTATTGTCTGGTGTATTGCAGACATTAGGGATTAAGCATGAGGTGTTGGGCTTTACAGCCAGTGGAAAGCCTATTAATTACATGTTTAAGAGTTTGGATAAGAGTGTTAGTAGGGAGAAGCTTATAGCTAGGCTTGCCAATGGGACTAATTACATGGGGAATAATGCCGATGGAGAGAGTATATTATGGGCATACAATCGCTTGACACAAGCACGAGCTAAGCGTAAAATACTCATTGTCTTATCTGATGGACAACCTGCCTATCACAATGGGACAGGCAGCATAACGACATTCACGAGAGATGTTATTAATAGGGTGGAGAAGGAGAGACATGTGGAAATTGTAGGAATAGGGATTGATAGTCATGCTGTAGAGAAGTATTATGACAGCTACAGTGTGATTGATGATAGCAGTATGTTAGAATCAGCCCTGTTTGATGTCATTAAAACTAAAATCATTATTTAGGAGAATTATTATGAAGCGTACAACTATGGTTTATATACTATTGTTTGTGTATGCTGTAAATTTAGGGCTGAATTTAGCAATAGACTTTACAGAAATTCGAGCTTGGGGAGGATGGTTATGTGCTATCTTAGGACAACTAACCCTATTAGGCTATGTAGAAGACTAATTATAACACGTTATAACTAACCAAAAGGAAATAGATATGTCAAATCAATATGAAGATCTAGTAGCACAAGCATTTAACAATTTAGGTGGTGAAGTGCCAGAAAGGAAACCTAAGAAACAAGAGCCAACTAAGCCTGATTTCGAGGGAGAAGTCAGCACGTTAGAGGGAGATAGCAGCTTTAAGGCAGTGTTTGGGATTGATGCCCCTAGTGGTATGGAGCACGTAGGAGAGGTGTATAAGGATAGTGATTGGCCTGAATATCTACAAGCATTCATCCCTGACAAAGCTAAGTTTGCCAATTACATGCCCTCCCCTCAAAAGCTTGAGGAATATTGGGTGGCCTATAACATGGGAGATAAGACATTTGCAACAGGGCCGACAGGCTCAGGTAAGAGTAGCTTCTTTGAATATTGGTGTGCTATGGTGAGACAGCCCTTCCTACGTTTCAATTGTCGTGAAGACATGGAGAGCAGCTCTATATTCGGACAAATGACAGCGAAGGATGGTAGTACACATTGGGAAGATGGGCTATTGACACAAGGATTTAGAGATGGGGCTATGTTGTTATTGGATGAAGTAAGTCTAATGCCAGCTGGTATTAGTATGGGACTGCAATGGGTGTTGGAAGATGGTGGTAAGCTCATGCTTACAGACAAGCCCGGAACACCAGCTGAGAAGCTCGTAGAGCCTGATGTACGTGGAAGAATATGTATGGCAGATAATACCCGTGGGTATGGGGACGATAGTGGTGCATACGCTGGTACAAACGTTATGAATACTGCTACACTCAATCGTATTAACACGTTCATGCACTTCGACTATCTCGACAGGAATGCAGAGATAGAAATACTACTGGCAGCTTATGATGATTTAACCCCACAATTAGCTAAAAAGATTGTTATGTTTGCTGAATTGGTGCGTAAAAATTACGATCAAGATGAGCTAGATCATACGTTCAGCCCTCGTGACCTGCTAGGCTTAACAAAGAAAGCCCTGTATTTTAAGAGCTTTGGTAAGGCTGTTAAGATGTCATGGCTAGAGAAATTCTCTGGCATGGAGCAGCAAGAGGCTATCAAAGGGCATTACAAGACAGTATTTAATGAAGACATGTAGGAGTTGGTATGATGGATATTAAAACTGGTGATATTTACATTGATAGTGCTGGGTTTATTTGTCTCCGTGGTGTTATGGATGATGGTGATGATATTTATAGAGATGTGATATGGAAGAATATAAATATTGAGGCTAACCTCAGAGACTGCTTAGCTAGGATTATGACGAATGATAATGTTGACTTCCCTGTTAAACTCTTGGGTAATGTTAATGACATTATGCTTAAGCTATTGGAGGAAAACGAATGACAATTGAATTAAAACCCGGTGATGTGTATGTTGATAAGAGTGGGTGTATATGTATTCATCTCGTAGCAGATACGGAGGACAAGCCCCCTCACACTGCCTATTGGAAGAACGCTTGGAAAGCCTTGGTGTATTTAAAAGGGAATAATGATGAGACAGAGGCAGTGTTGCTTAATATAAACGAGCTTATGACCTCGTTGTTAGACAAATATAATAAGGAGAATAAATAATGAGTAGATGTAAAGCTTGTGATAAAGCACTGGAAGTACATGAAAGCATGTGGGATGAGGAGAAACAAACACATGACGATATGTGCCATAAATGCAGAGCTAAATGCTATATTGAAGAGGAAGACAATGGTGTTGATGATTTGCTAAACATGTATATTGATGATGAGGGATGTTGACATGACTATAAATTTCAAGCCCTATATTGATATGATGGAGGAGCTTGAGGAAGAGGAGCAGGTACATCTAAACCATGAGGATTGTCCTGCCGGACATGACACAAAGAAACGTTTATATATTAAACGTACAGGAGATTATAATGGAAGACATAATTATATTGCTTATTGCCAACATTGTTCTAGCGGGGGTAGGTATGTCAGCCCTCTACTTGCACATAAGAAGCCTAGACAGGCAGTTGTGGCTACTACAGCAAATGGTAGGAGGAGGTTTGTACTACCAGCAGATTTTACTGGAGATGCTAGAAGCTGGCCAGCAGGGGCAAGGGTGTGGCTCTATAGATATGGAATCACAGACGCAGAAATCAAACACTACGGAATCGGATGGAGTGAGGAAAGGGGACGAGTAGTATTGCCTGTGTACAATGACGGAAAGCTTGCATTATATCAGACAAGACGTATCAGAAAGTATGATAGTAAGCCTAAGTATTTAACATACAGGAACGAGAGTAGGCTCTTTATAACACGTTATAATGTGGACACATGTGTTATAACAGAAGACTTTCTCTCAGCTATTAAATGTGGACGCTTGACAAATACAGCAGGGTGTGCATTACTAGGGGCAAGCTTGCAAGACAAGCATATATTAACATTGTTGTCAAGCTTTAATAAATTTATTATATTTCTTGATGATGACAACAGCCAAGTGAGGAGAAGTCAATTGAAAATTAAGCACAAATTAGAATTATTTGCCAGTGTTAGACTTATATCTGGAGACACTCATCCGGGAGTTGACCCAAAAGAAATGTCTGATGAAGACTTGGAGAAATTATTATGTTAAAATTATATAGAAACTCTGGTGGGTATTATATCATAGCTGACATAGACAGAAGAATTTCTCTTCATTTATATGAGCGTTGTAGTAGTGATATGCATAAGGGAATTTTTAATGAGGATTATGTGAAGGGGCTGGAGTTCGTAGAAGAGGATATTGATATAAACAGAGTGCTTAGCGCACTTGTTCCACAGCTGGATAAGTATTTTACTGTGGAGGGTGTATTTCCTCCTGAGAGTTGACATTTGAATAAAAGCATGATATAATATTAATTAAGATATTAGATAATAAAGATATTTAATATACATATATTCTCTTAAAGAATATATGTTCTAGATATTTAATATACATTATTTTCTTTTAAGGAAAATAATGTTCTAAAGGAGAATTTAATGGAATTAGATATTATTCAATATTTGTCTAACAAAGACAATTATAATAATTATTATAAATACATAAAAGAACATACATTAACAAAAGAGGGCAATACTATTCTGTCAGACATAGGGCAGTGGTATATGGATGACAGCACAAGGGAGGATGTAGATTGGCCTAGCTTCACTACATGGTTTAAATGTATAAAACATCCACAATACAAACAAGAGCAGCTTGAATTATATCAGAAGATATTTGACAGGTTAGACGAGCATGAAGAGGATGAGACATTAACAGAGCAGCTTATTGAGCATTTCATTGGGCTTGACTATTTCACTAAGATAGCAGACGTAGCTAACAGAGGAGCAGAGGGGGATGACAGTGCTACGTTAGAGGACGTAGGCGACCTTGTACGGGAGTATCACACGACAGCAGGGAAAATGGCAGAAGGGGACAACTACCTTGTTACAGACGATTTCACAGACCTTGTAGAGAGCACAACAACAACAGGGCTGTCTTGGAGACTGCCAGACTTTAACAAAGCTTTAGGAAAGCTTAGGCATGGCAATCTTGTGATAGTGGCTAGCAGACCAGACAGTGGTAAGACAAGCCTCATGGCTAGTGAGCTGTCATTCATGGCAGAGCAGCTAGAAGAAGATCAGAATGTTGTTATATTAGCTAATGAAGAGCCGGGCAAGGCTCTTAAGAAACGTATTGTCTGTTCTGCTTTAGGCATAACAGCAGCAGATATGGATGCTGCCCCTCTGGTGGCAACAGACAGCTATATGAAATTGTATGGACGTATGGATAAAATTAGGGTGTTTCATAACAGCTCAATGGACATTAATTTTGTAGAGAAAGTGTTGAAAGAGAATAATCCGGGTTTGATTATAATGGATCAATATTGGAGGATACATGGATATGAGAAAGGCAGCGCTGGTGAAGTGGATAGACTTGGAAAGATGTTTAAACGTGCAAGGGAATTGGCAAGCCTATACGCTCCTGTTCTTGCTGTTCATCAATTAGATGGTGCAGCAGAAGGGATGAAATATCCGGGCATGAATCATTTGTACGGCACTAAAACTGTAGCACAAGGGGATGCTGATGCAATTATATTATTAGGGCGTTGTTATGAACCGGGGTATGAGAAGAGTCGTTTCTTACATATACCAAAGAACAAGCTTGCAAGTGAGGATGAGAGTATGAGGAATTTAAAGAGTGAAGTAGAATTTGAGCCAGAAATAGCACGCTTTAAGAGTATGTTATGACCCTTGTAGGTTCAAGTCCTGCCGACCGCACCATTATTAAAGAGGATATGTAGATATGAGTGAAGAATTGAAAGCGTGTCCCTTTTGTGGTGGCAATGATATACGTTTTTCATTAAAGACAAGAGGAGTAAGAGAAATTAAATACCATGCCACGATGTATTGTAATGATTGTCATTGTTACGGGAAACGAACATTAACACAATCAATTCCATCCTCTAATTATTCTGGCCGAAGGGCTATTAAGAACGACAAGACAGTACAGGAACTAGCTATAGCTGCATGGAACACAAGAACCCTGCCTGAAGTGGAGGAATAATGAATATAAACAATGTATTGATATTAGACTTAGAAACAAGTATTAAAAACAGAGGGGAGGATGCAATAGGAAAGAACAAGGCAAGCCCGTTTGATAGGAATAATAATATTGTAGCAGCAGGCTGGAAATGGCACAATCAAAATATTATAACACGTTATAAAGGTATGACTAACGAAATGTTCGGTGGAATGGGAGGCCCTTTGGAATGCCTTGTAGGGCATAACATTAAATTTGATTTGTTATATTTATTACAGAGGGATTTTCCACATGTAAGGGAATGGTTTAATGAGCCTCATACTATATGGGACACACAGCTTGCTGAATATCTATTATCAGGGCAGACAGCTCTATATCCTACATTAGACTATTGTGCCGAGAAGAGGGGAGGCACATTAAAAGACGATAGGATTAAGGAGTATTGGAATGAAGGGGTGGATACAGAGGACATTCCTAAAGAACAGCTATTGGAATATTTAAAGCATGACGTTAAGAATACAGAAATTGTATTCCATTCTCAATTGCTAGAGGCTCAACAGAGGGGAATGCTCCCTTTGATATATTCTCAGATGAAAGCCCTCAAAGCAACAATAGAAATGGAGAACAATGGACTTACATTCAATAGACAGGGGGCATATGAAGAAGCACAAAAATTAGCAAGGATACAAGACAATAACATAACAGTAGCAAAAACCTTCATGGCAATACATATGCCCGGTATGACTTTTGATGACATCAATCCCTTGTCAAACGACCAAGTTAGTGCTGTTTTATTTGGGGGTGGGTATAAGCTTAAGACAGACAAGGCTGTTATAGACGACTTGGGAGAGGCTATAGTATATAAGACAGGCAAGCGTAAGGGAGAAGTTAAGACAAAGAAAGCATTAGTAGAAATGGAAACAATGGGAATGCAAGCAGACACAAAATACACAACACCTGCTAGTAAGGCAGGATATTATTCTGTAGATGTTGGTGTCTTGAAGAAGCTCAAGGGGCAGTATGCTGGCACTATATCCACCTTCTGCAAAAAGCTACTAGAAATAAGACAACTGTCTAAGGATATTAACACATACTATATAGGATATGGGAAGCTTGTATGGCCTGATGGGAGAATACATGGCAAATTAAATCATTGTAGTACAGCAACAGGAAGGCTCGCCTCCAGTGAGCCGAATTTACAGAATGTTAGTGGAGGAGATTGATATGACAACACATGACAATAATGTATTAACATATGACAATATAATAGAAGCAGAATATGACCAATGGAAGCAACAGCTAGAGCTAGAGCAACAGGAGCAAGAAAACGAGCTCCTGTCTGATTATACGGAGGAAGATGAATGTCCGACATAAAGAAGTTCTTTACAAGCAGATGGGGAGAGGAGGGGTACATTGTAGAATGTGACTTCTCTCAGTTAGAAATAGCTGTCCTTGCATATTTAACACAAGACCCACAGCTAATGGAAGACTTAAAAGAGGGGGTGGATGTACACAGTATTAATGCACAACATTTATTTGGGAAGAATTTTACAGACAAACAGAGGAAGATAGCTAAGAGCTTAAGCTTCCAGCTCCAGTATGGAGCAGGGGCTGCAAGCATGGCAGAGTCTAACGGTATTCCACTAAAGAAAGCAAAGGAGTTTATATCACATTATTATTCACGCTATCACGAAGTGAAGGCATGGCAAGACATGATAGCAGACAATGTAAAGAGAAACAGAGCTCCCTCTCATAAGAGGACAGCAGGAGGACTACCAGCAGGCAAGAGTGTTATAGACAGCGAGACAGGGAGATGCTATTCCTTTCATGAATACGATGCTCCCTCTTTCATGAGAGAAAGGGGGGTAGACGCAAGCTTTTCCCCTACACAGATGAAGAACTACCCGGTGCAGGGCTTTGCTACAGGGGACATTGTACCTATGATAGTAGGTGAGCTATTTGATGTCCTGAAAGCCTCTCCTGCGCTCTCTAAGCAAGCCCTATTGGTTAATACAGTGCATGACAGCATTGTACTAGATGTACGACAGGAGGTGTTAGACGAGGCTATAGAAACAACACTAAAAGTAATGGAAAGTGCACCAAAATTATTGCGAAAATATTTTGGCATTACATTCAACATGCCTTTGCCAGCAACAGCGAGCTTTGGAAGAACATGGGGACACCAAGTGGATTATGTGAGATAATAGTTGCAATTTTAATTATAGCATGTTATAATATAGGTATGAAGAGTGAGAAATTAATTTAAACAGAGAGGAAGAGAAGATGATTAAAGGTGTAGTGGAAGGTGTATCAAATAATTATGGTAAGTTTAGCGTACTGATTGGTGGCGTGTGGTATGGCACTAAGGCTGAGTATGCTACATTCCAAAAGCCAGAGAAGGGTGATGAAATTAGTTTTGATAATGGAGGAGACGGTAAGAAATATTTACAGAAAGTAACCATTGTTAGCTCCGGGAATGCCCCTGCCGCTAACAATTCGTCCTCAGCAGTGGCTGGGAAGCCAGCAGCACGAGGTGGATATTCCCGTGGAAGCTTTCCAATTGAGCCTTTAGATGGACAGCGTAGTATTATACGACAGAATGCTGTTACGAATGCTAATAGCTTCCTTTATAATTTTGGTACAAGTAGTTCAATTCCTCCCACAGTAGAGGATTTAATAGACATTGCTAGACAAATAGAAGCTTATACAGCAGGAGACTTAGACAGAGAACGAGCTAAGGAATTAGCAGAAGCTGAGGAGGGATAGTATGCCAGACTTTACAGACGGTAGTGCAAGTGTGTATGATGTTCTCTACTATTATGATGATGAAGGTCAGGATTATGAGACATATGCTGATCAGTGTACCTATGAAGAAGCTAAAAAAGAGGCACAGGAGTTTGTAAAACGCAATCCCTCCTATACTGTCTGGGTTAGTGGGCCTCATGTAGTGTACACAGCAACTATAGCAGAACCTAAAGTTAAAACACAGGTGATTGTAAGCTGATGCTTGCCCTTATAGACATGGACATCCTTGTTTATAGCTGTGGCTTTGCCTCTGATGCGGAAGCTAAGAGGCAGGGCTTGGAGCATGAGCCTTTGAATTATTGTCTACAAATTGTCAATCAACTCATTGATAGAATTGTGTTGGAGACACAAGCAGATGACTACAAGGGATATTTAACAGGCAAGAATAATTACAGAGAAGAGCTTGCTGTTACGTTGCCTTACAAGGGCAACAGGGACACAAGCCATAAGCCTTATTGGTACAAAGAAATTAAGAAATATTTAGTTTCACATCATAACGCAGAGATAATTGATGGGATGGAAGCAGATGATAAGCTAGGCATTGAATGTACTAAGGACAATACCAACACTGTCATTGCTACAATTGATAAAGACTTACGCATGATAGAGGGCTACCATTACAATTGGAGGAAAGGCAGCCATGTAGACCATGTAACAGAAGCAGAAGGCACTAAATTCTTCTACACACAGCTCTTGACAGGAGATATGACAGATAATATACAAGGCATTCGGGGCATAGGCCCCAAGAAAGCAGAGAAAATATTAGCTGGGTGTATAACAGAGCGAGAATTATATTGTGCTGTAGGTAATGCATATGCTGTAGCATACGATAGTCCAGAAGAGGTGATGAAAGAAATGGCTGACTTATTATGGATACAGAAAAGGGAGGGGGTGCTGTGGCAACCACCAATGAAGAGCGCATAATTATTACAGGGACACAGACAGATAAAACTTACCATGAATTTAATTGCTCATATGAGTATAGAGTTTGGTGTAGATATGCAGCAAGTACGACAGACACTTTTAATCTGAAAGAGCTTATTGTTCATAAATCTGTAGCAAAAGAGCTATCTTCAAAATATATTGACGAGGAAGTTTGGGTGGAACTCTCCAGAGAGCTTGCTATAGGCATAAAGGAAGCACACCCTAACGCTGCGCTTATTCCCTGTCCTGATGTACTGGGAAACACTCCTCTTATAACTATACCACAAGAGGATGCTTTTGTAGTGGCAGGTCGTTACGGTATGGGCGTTCTTAGGAGTCCTCCATAATGGGAAGAAAAACACCACCATTCACAAACTACCCACGATGGACAGAGGCTAGATTTTGGTCGTTCATACGCTCTGCCTTACGCAGAGCTTGGATGAAATATCCTGTCAAATACACTGTCCTCTCTGCCAACAGGAAGAAATATACAGGGACAGACAAGAGAATTAAATGGACATACACATGTGAGATATGTGAAGAAGAGAAGATGCAGAAGGAAATAGAGGTGGATCACATAGAGCCAGCAGGTAGCTTAAAATGCTATGAAGACTTGCCCGGATTTGTGGAACGTCTCTTTACATCAGAAGACAAACTACGTGTAATTTGTAAGCCTTGTCACTTAGAGGTGACGGCTGAAGAGAAAAGGAGAATCAGTGATGGATAATACAATAATTATTTCAGATACACATGCTCCCTACCAACACAGGGATACGCTGCCCTTTCTAGCTGCTATCAAGGAGGAGTATGACATTAAAATAGCCAAGCACTCAGGAGACTTGGCTGACAATCATACAGCTTCCTATCATGAGATAGAATACGGCACATTAAGTGCCGAGAAAGAATATCAACAGACAATGCTGTTTGCTAAACAGCTTGAAGAGATATATCCCGACTTAACTATTGTGTTAGGTAACCACTGCAAGCTTACACATAGGAAAGCTAAGACAGCAGGTATACCAGAGGATCATCTCAAGAGCTATAACGATGTGTACGGAGTGAATTGGACATGGAAGGACAAAGACTATTTTAAAATAGACAAATTTAATAATTGTCTTTTAACACATGCACAGAGCAGCTCTACATTGCAGAATGCAAAGATACATTCACATTGTACCATTCAAGGGCATCATCATGGGACATTTGGTATAGAATATTTTGCTGATACAGAAGCATTACGATGGGCTATGACTGTAGGCTGTCTCGTAGACCCACATAGTCCTGCTTTTAATTATGCTAAAGGGAACACAAGCTCTCGCCCCATCTTAGGATGTGGCAGCATAATAGAAGACAGGCCAATATTAATTCCTATGCAGCTTAAGAAGAGTGGGAGATGGAACGGGGTGGTATGATATGCACACATTAGATGAACTACTGGCAATTATCAAGGAGCGTATAGACCCTGATGAACTGATTGATATTCTAGGGCTAACGACAGATGATTTGGTACAAGAGTTGTTTGAGAAAATAGCAGACAACAGAGATAAAATAATTGAATACTTGGAGCTGGAGGATGAGTAGTAATATAACACCCTACGAAATACAAAGCATTAAAGAGGGGCTTTATAGACAGCTGAAGACGAGGCTAAAAGAAGATGTTAGGGACGCTATATCACCTGATGCTACAACAAAGGCCCAGACTGCCACCGGAAGAATAAAAAATATCAGGGGAATACACCCTTACATAAGCAGCTATACAGTGACACCAGCACCAAATATGCCATTTGCTTGGGCAGATGTTAGTGCGATTATAACACGTTATAATGTAGAAGACTTAGCTGACTTAGAGAAAAGACTAGATGCATTTGACAAATTGAAAGGGTTTTTAGGAGAATTGAATGAGCAGGATTGATACAATAGGACAGAAGGGAGAATGGCATTGAACGATTATAGCAAATATATTCATACAAGTAGGTATGCTAGATATTTAGATGAGAAAGGTAGACGAGAGACGTGGGAGGAAACCGTTGCTAGATACTGTGACTACTTCTATGAGCAGATGGGTTCTACAAGAGGTGAGCTAGAGACTGCCATTACAAGCATGGAAGTGATGCCTTCTATGCGCTCCTTAATGACCGCAGGGAAGGCTCTAGATAGAGATAATATAGCAGGATATAATTGTAGCTATTTAGCTGTTGATAATGTACGGGCCTTTGATGAGGCCATGTACATATTAATGTGTGGAACTGGTGTTGGTTTCTCTGTTGAGAGACAGTATATTAGTAAGCTACCAGAAGTAGCAGAGGACTTTCATGACACAGACACAACAATCGTTGTTGCAGATAGTAAAGTGGGCTGGGCTAAAGCCTACAAAGAGCTCTTACAGCTTCTGTTCGCTGGTCAAATCCCCTCATGGGATGTGTCTAAGGTTCGCCCAGCAGGTGCACGACTCAAGACATTTGGAGGAAGAGCATCAGGGCCAGACCCATTGGTAGACCTGTTTAGATTTAGTGTAGAAGTGATAAGAAATGCAGCAGGACGTAAGCTGACAAGCATTGAGTGTCACGATCTTATGTGTAAAGTGGCTGACATTGTAGTTGTTGGTGGTGTAAGACGTTCAGCATTGATAAGTCTTTCCAATCTCACTGATGAACGAATGTCTAAAGCTAAGCATGGACAATGGTGGGAAGACAATGGACAGAGAGCATTGGCTAATAATTCTGTATGCTATACAGAGAAGCCAGACATTGGTATTTTCATGAAAGAATGGAGGAGTTTATATGAATCAAAATCAGGAGAGCGAGGCATTTTCTCAAGGGAAGCTGCTAGAAATGTCGCTGAGAGAAACGGTAGAAGGGATGCGTCTTTTGAATTTGGAACTAACCCGTGTTCC
>Ga0316205_10000787_pt1 | contig 48899 bp, 48 predicted proteins | sample 3monthpyrite_MG_FD_204941 | JGI IMG/M metagenome (GOLD analysis project Ga0316205, IMG submission 204941) | Microbial mat bacterial communities from mineral coupon in-situ incubated in ocean water Damariscotta River, Maine, United States -... | ecosystem: Environmental > Aquatic > Marine >...
CCAAATATTTTTGTAAATTCCCCGAGCGTAGAAAAAAGGAAGTGAATGACAATAAGTAATTCATAAATCAGAAAAAGGAGATTCAAAATGGTTAAGAAAAAAATTGCGTTAGTCTTTGTACATGGCTGGAGTGTCACCGATACAAATACTTACGGCGCACTGCCAGAAAGGCTACAGGCCGAGGCCAGTGCCTCTGGAATCGATGTACTAGTAAAGGAAATCTTTTTAGGTCGTTACATCAGTTTTCATGATGAAGTGCGGGTGCCGGATATTTCGCTGGCTTTTGCCGCTGCGATAGAGGACCAACTTTCCAGCTTAATCAAAAATAATATTCGTTTTGTGTGCATCACTCATTCCACCGGCGGACCAGTTGTAAGAGATTGGTGGCAACGATATTATATCAACAATGCAAAAAGCGGCATTTGTCCCATGAGTCATTTGATCATGCTGGCGCCAGCTAATTATGGTTCTGCTTTGGCGCAATTAGGCAAGGGTCGATTAAGTCGAATGAAGTCCTGGTTTGGTGGGGTTGAACCCGGTCAGGGGGTTCTTGACTGGTTAGAGTTAGGCAGTGAAGGCGCTTGGAAATTAAATACCGACTGGATCAACATGGACGGAAAACAAATCGGCGTTAACGGTGTTTTTCCTTTTGTATTAACCGGCCAAAGTATAGATCACGCCATTTATGATAACTTGAATACCTATACCGGTGAAGGTGGGTCTGATGGTGTGGTGCGCGTCGCCGCGGCAAATCTACATGGTCGACATCTCCGACTGGAACAACAGCAACCAAGCAAAAATTCAAATCGAAAAAAAGATGAACCTTACTGGAAGGCAGATAAACTCGAACTAAAAAGTTTACAAGAAGCGCCACCGACTGCGTTGCGAGTGATCGCTGCTAAATCCCACTCGGGCGATAAAATGGGCATTATGAAAAGTGTTAAAAAATCACTCGGTGATAAAAAGAGTCAGGAAACAGTTGACTCGATTTTGGCTTGTATCGGGGTGAGTAGCAAAACGGAATATAATAAACTGACCTTACAATTTGCGCAGCAGACCGAACAGGTTCAAATCAAACAAAAGCTGGAAACAGTGGACCATTTAATACGCCCGGACAGTTATTTTATTCGTGATAAATATTCAATGGTCATCTTTCGAATTCGCGATCAACAAGGCCATGCAGTGAAAGACTTTGACTTAATCTTAACCGCCGGTCCTAAGAGCGACCCCAATTTATTACCGCAAGGTTTTTTCTCAGATAAACAAAGAAACAGAGTCAATCCAGAAACGATTACCTATTTCTTCAACCATGACATCATGCAAGGTACTGAAGAAGTAATTAATAAAAAGGACAAAGTGATACGAGAAGCAACTACAGGTGCTAAAAGATTAGGCTTTAAGATTCTACCTCGTCCTGATAACGGATTTATTCATTACCTTCCCTGCGAAGTGAGCGCGTCGGAAGAGTTATTGAAGACTGTTTTAAAACCTAATTCGACAACTCTGGTAGAGATTTGCCTGCAGCGGTTAGTCTATAAAAACGTGATGCAGTTGGACAAAGGAACAAAAACTCGGAAATTCAGCAAGGCTGAGCCTGGGGAAGATATTGTAAAATAAAAATTAAGGTTTTTCTTATTGATTGTTTAGGTCGGAAACGTTCGATTAACAGACTAAGGATGCAGGATTTTTTTTACCACAGAGAGGAGAAAAAATACTTAAATTTATCTAAGTAACTAGTTTTATAGTTTTGTTTTCTGTCTTTTAATTCTGTGTTCTCTGTGGTAAATTTATTTTAGCCTGTTAATCGAACATTCCAGCCTCCAAAAATAAAAACCTACGAACCGCCGTCCAAGGCTGATATCTTCTTTTTAACAGTCTCAATCTGACCTTCCAACACTAAAATCTGGTTTTTTTCATCAGAAGTTGCCTGCTCAATTTGCAAATTTCTTGCCGTCACTATTTCCGCGCTGGGCGTAACAGCATCACTACCAATTGCTGGCTGCCAACTCGCTTCCAGTTGTTTTTTCTTTAAGGCTATATTATTAACCAAAGTTGTTTTTTGATTTTCATAACCCGCTAATTCCTCTTTTAACGATACCAATTGGGGATTTGCGACCGGTGGAAGTGGACTGGCGTTTCGAGCCGAAGATAACTGGTCAGTCAACTCCTTCACTTTAGCCTTAAATCGCCTGTTTTCTTTACTTAACCAACTGGCTCTCTCTTCGGCTTTTTTCGTCCTTTTTTCTGCGTCATCAAATTTTAGTTTTTCCTCATCTGCGGCTTCACTAGATAGAGCAGTATTAACTTCAACTTTCTGAATATGTTGATTGGCCTGTTCAAGCAAGCTCTCCAATTCTTCTATTCTTTTAGCCGCGACCTGCATTTTTGATTCTGTCTGGATCGCTTTTTCAGCGACTGCCTGCTTAGCCGTTTTATCAATATAGCCGTAACCAAACCAGGCCGAAACACCTAGTAGTAAAAAAAAGACAATCACGCTTTTGAGGTAATACCGCACAAGATTTTGTGTTGAACCGCAGATATAACATTCTTGCTGTCCTTGAGGGATTTCACGTTTACAAGCGATGCAATGCTTAGCCATGCTTTTCTTCATCTCTTTAACTATTGTTTACGGAGCAGAATAACATGTCCGGAGCTGGCAAAAAAGTGATTAGATCCCAAGAGTAAGCCCGGGCATCAAAAGCCTCCCGAGCGAACCTTTCTAAAAACTACCGATAACTGGCAAACGGAAAAAGAGATAAATCGGTCAAAAATAGCGGGTATTTAAGAAATAACTTAACTACAATTAGGAAAAAGAAGCAGCCAATTCAATTAAACAAAGTGAGTAGTCCATGTTTGCAGAAATTATCGGATGGGGAAAATGTGCCCCTCCAGCGGTACTAACCAATGATGATCTTGCAACAATTATGGATACTGATGATGAATGGATCTACTCACGAACGGGCATCAAACAACGCCATATAAGCCATGTACCGGGTTCGGAAATGGCACGAGTGGCCAGTGAAAGAGCAATGGCCTGTGCTGGAATTGAAGCGGATAAACTAGATTTAGTTATTTTTGGCAGCAATACGCCTGATGAAATGTTGCCTAATACTGCCAGTAAAATCATAAACGAAATTGGCGCTGTCAACGCCTCGGGATTTGATATTAATTCGGCTTGCACTAGTTTTTTATATGCACTAAACGCAGCAACAGACATGATTAAAGCCGGTTCGATCGAAACGGCATTGGTTATTGGTATGGAAAAAGCCTCCCGTTTTTTGGACTGGGGTCGACGAGATTCAGCAGTCTTATTTGGTGATGGTGGCGGCGCAGTAGTGCTTCAGGCATGTGAGGAAGTACTGGGCTTAATTGATGCCAAACTCACTTTAATACCGGATACTCGCGAAATGATCAGAATGCCTGGTTTGGGAATGAATTTATCCCATCAGGAACTAAATGATTTCTATTATTCTATCGATTTTAAGGGGCCGGAAGTTTTTAAAAATGCCGTGCGTGGTATGCAGGACGCCTGTGATTTTGTATTGCAAAGAACCGGTTTTGATAAAGATGAAATCGATTTTTTTGTGCCCCATCAGGCCAATATCCGCATTATTGAAACGCTTGCCAAACGAATGAATTTTGATATGAAAAACGTAATGGTATGCGTCAATGAATATGGCAATACGTCCGCAGGAACGATCCCATTAGCACTCTGCGATGCACTAGAGGCTGGACGAATTAAACCAGGAATGATTATGTTAACCTCCACTTTTGGTTCCGGCTTAACCTGTGGTGCGGGATTGATCCGATGGGGCGACCGGGTTACGCCAATTGCAGAATCTGACGCCGAGTTACCTATTTGCGAGCAGACGGCGTTGGAACTTATACAACCTGCCGTACAGGCTGCCAAAGAGCGGTATAAGACAAATTAATAGGTTTGATTTGCCAAATCAGATCAATCGAAACATCGCAAAACTCAGATCAGAAAACTAACTCTTTCTTTTTGACCAAATATACAAAGGCAATCCTGCGGCTAATAAAACCGTCCCCTGAAGCGCGACGACTAGCCCCGATCCTATAATTGCAAAAATAGAAAATAATAAAGCGCAAACTGTAATTCCTAATGAGACCCAGTTGGTTTTGACCCCCTTTTTGGCATCTCTTTTTTGCATGACCAATTCAGCCAAAGCAGAGCTCACGTAGGGCAATAACGTGGCCAACGTTGACAATAAAATCAGTGTTTTAAACGCGCCAATCAATCCTTCAGAAAAATTCATCACCACTAGTATCGATGCGATAAATCCCGAAAGAATAATCGCAATGCCGGGTGCGCCACCTTTGTTCAGTTGAGCGAGTTTTTGGGGTACCAAATTATCCTGCGCAAGCGCCTGCGGCATAACCCCGACAATAAAAACATTGGCATTGATAGAACTAATAATGGAAACTAACCCGCCAATCGCAATTAATCCCGCTCCCCATGGACCCAAAATGACCGATGCGGCATCGGCGAGGGGCGAAGTTGAGTGCTCTAACTCAGCAGAGGGAATTAGCGCCATAGCCCCATAAGAAACTAATACATAAACCGCGGTGACAGTAAGCGTACCGAAGATTAGCGCGCGAGGAATATTTTTTTTTGGTGCAATCATATCATCAGACGGACAAGTCACACATTCAACTCCAATGTAGGCCCACATGATGATCATCACCACTTCAGCCAGAACAAAATAAGTCGGTTCGTTTTGAGCGGCGGACGCCGATGTGTTGGCTACATCACCAAAAAATAACCCCCCAGCGGCGATAAGAAAGAGCGGCACAAGTTTGACCAGCGAAGTGATTAATTGAAAAGTACTCGCAGTTTGCACTCCAGCGATATTGATGCCGGTTGTCAGCCAAATTAACAGTAGTGACACACTGGCGCTGATCATTGGATCTTGCGCTACAGCGGGTATAAAAAACCCGATATAACCGGTAATAGCCACAGCTCCGGCAGCAATCGCTGTCAATATTCCAATCCAATATGACCAACCAATTAAAAAACCGGTGAGGTCGCCAAAAGCGGCTCGGGTATAAGCGTAAGGACCACCAACCATTGGATTTCGCCGGGCGAGTAATCCGAACATTAGGGCAATAAAAATGGTGCCAATACCGCCTATGACCCAACCTAAAAGACTTAATCGGCCATAGGGGGCTAATACCGCTGGCAACATAAAAATACCATTGCCAATCATCAAGCCGACCACTAAGCCCCAGCAACGCCATAATCCCATGACTCTTTTCATATCTTCTATTCCCTATTTATTATTATTGTTGTTTGCTTGGTATTCCCTGTAGCGGCAATCAGAACGACTTTTGGTATCAAAGTTAAGGTATCAAAGTTAAGGTATCAAAGTTAAGGTATCAAAGTTAAGGTATCAAATTATCGAGGTAATGTAACGACCTATCGTAGTCTCCTATTTTTATTGCTTTATTTCTCTGGTTAATTCAAACGCAGACCGTCGGACAGATTTTAATGGTTGCGATTAAAGAGGTTAGTGGTTTCGATTAAAGAGAATTAGTGATTCGTTTTTTCTGGTGAAATCAATCTAAGTTTCGATTGATATGTTTTAAACCTAGCTGTATCTCTGGTTACTAACGGTATACCCAAAGCTATTGCGTGTTCACCAATATAGAAATCAGGCATAGGAGATTTCTTATCACCTTTGTTCTTTCTGTATTTTTTAAAGGTACGACTAACATTAAAGGCAGCATCTAACGGGATATCTAATATTTCAATATCAAGTAGATCTAAAGTGTTCTTCAGCTTAATCGATGATTCAAAATTGAAAGCTATTTCTGTAAACACGACAATATTAATTACGAGCTGATACTTACCTGATAATTCATGAAGAGTGGTTGAAGACCATTCTCCCCACAATTCATCTGCATTAAAAATATCTAAAAGAACGCAGGAATCGACAAAAACATAATCTCGGTTATCCACGTGTTAATTCCATAATTTCGTTAGTAGACATTTTTCCTTTAGTGATCCCCATCATTTTTTGAAAAGGGTTATAGGTGCTTTTGTTGATCAATTGAACAGCACCATCAACCAGTACAAAATCGACATCTGTTTCACCTGGTTTAATATTCAAGAAATCTCTTATATGTTTAGGGATTGTGGCTTGGCCTTTAGAGGTAACAGTACTCATAGTTTTTCCTTTTTCTTTACTAACATGTATTACATTAATGGTATAATAGTAACACATTTAATGTAATACTATCAATCGTAAAAGGTAATACCTACCAAGCAGGCCGTAACCCCTCCCCTTCTTAAGGTGGTGAGTATAATGCGCAGGTTGTGGTTATTTTGTTTCACTAATTACTTGCTTATCATCTATAACTGCCTAAAACAACCGAAAGAATTCATCACAATGTTGATATTGAACCTTACTGTTTCGCATTTTTGCCTGTTTAACTTTGCTAACTTGCCGACAAAACTCGACTAATAAATCCTTTAATATAACGAGTTTCCGGGATCGCCGGATGAACAGGATGATCTTGCCCCTGATGGCACTGCTCGATGATTTGCAAGGTTTTGTCCAAATGTCGGCTTCCTGCCAGCAGACTATTTTCTAATTCATCGACTTTAAGGTGCATGGAGCAAGAGGCGGATAACAAGATCCCATCCTTATTTAACAATCGCATCGCGGCTTCATTTACTTTGCGATAGGCTTTTAATCCGGGTTTTTGATCTTTTTTCTTTTTAATAAAAGCGGGAGGATCAACGATTACAACATCAAATTTTTCGCCTTGCTGCTTTAACTCACTCATCGCAGAAAACGCATCACCTTCTACGCAAGTGACCTTATCGGCAACCTTGTTGAGTTCAGCATTTTGATATAACTCATCTAATGCCTTGCCGGAAATATCAATACACCAGGTTTCGCTTGCACCAGCATTGGCCATTTGCAGTCCGAATGCCCCAATATAACTGAAGACATCCAGCACCCGTTTTCCGTCGACATATTTGGCAATTTGTTGGCGGCTAACTCGATGATCGTAGAACCATCCGGTTTTTTGGCCTGTGTGAGGGTGAATTAAAAATTGAGTATTGTTTTCTTCTATCTGGATGGTTTGCGGAGTCTCCCCTAACGCTTGCTGGATATCGCTAGATAATGCTTCAGCTTTACGAGAATTGGAATCATTTCTAAGCAAGATCGATTGCGGTTTAAACACTTTGGTTAAGGCATCGATAATATTGTCTTTTTGCGCTTCCATGCCGGCAGTGGTAATTTGCACCACCAGATGTTCGCCGAATCGATCAACAATTAAGCCTGGCAGACCATCGCTTTCGCCATAAATAACCCGATAAAAAGGTTTATCGAAAATACGCTGGCGGAGCGATAAAGCAATTTTAAATTTATGCACAAAGAGCGAGCGATCAATAGGTGTTCGATAATCTCGGGTGATAATTCGCGCACAAAGTAAATTATTAGGGTTGATATAACCAGCTCCTAAAGGTTTGCCATTGGCATCCTCAATCAGCACACTTTGACCAACTTCAAAAGATTTTATCGGCGTTACCGTATTGTCGATTTCGTTGCTGTAGACCCAAAGATGGCCGTTTCTAATACGTTTGTCTTCGAATTTTTTTAAGCGAAGTGTTGCAAGGTTCATTGTATTGCCTGTTTGTTAATATAATTTGTAAAATTTTACATGCTAAATGGCGATTGACTAATTCCATCGCCCTGTAAATCGTTGATTTGCTTTTGTGACTCACTAACAACAACATGAGACAAATAAGGCCAAAAATCTTCTTTGTCGAGCGAGTTTTTAGCAATATTTGCGGGGACAAATCGCACCATTTCCTTATAAAAATCATTTTTTGTTTTTTGATCATTTCTAATTAGTTCGAGTCTTTCGGTAAGTTGTTTGACAAAAGTTTTAACTGTTTGGTTATGATCAAATATTTTTAATTTAACTAGTTTGGTTGGACATACTACTTGTTGTTGATTGAGCCAGGTAATATCCCATAGGTCTCGATGTTTTATTCGACCTCGACGAAAAGCCAATGCGATTATCTTGTCGGCAAGTATTTCTTCTTTGCTTTGAACCGGAATCAGTAAGGTCGATGTACCCATATCAATTCCATAATGATTTTTTAAAGTTGAAAATTTTCTATCGTAGGACGGTATTGCACAAATATCAATATTAATGCGTTGCATTGGCATGTTCTTTAGGTTCGGCCTTATTATGATCTTGATTTTCCACGTGTCTACATTTCCTGTTTCTTTGCTAGGGTCGATAACATCAACAGACAAACCATATTTAATCTGTAAGTTCTTTTTTAAAACGCTAGATAAATCAGATAATGTTTCTTTGGTAAATTCCGAGCCACCAGTAAAATCCAGGTCTTCACTCAGTCTATTAGAATCGTAACAAGCACGCAAACAAGTTCCACCAATAAAGGTCAATTTATTTAGCAGCCCTGCCAATGACATTTCTCGAAGAATGTCGCTATGCAAAATTTCTTTTTCCACCACTATACGCAGGGGAGAGAACTCTGGTTTATTATTTAACGCCTCATCGACTAAACGATCAAATAAGGTCATTTTGTACTCCTTCATCAATAAGGTCAAGGTTTCGTCCGACTCGCCTTAAATCTCGAATTGCCAATGCAGGTAAAGCCCGCCACATTGCAAACCGCCGATCATAAAATAGGTCACTGGCCAAGTCGTTTGCAAGCTTTTTTGTATGAGTGAATTCGATGGTGCCAAAATCGCCGCACTTAACGATTGAACTTCTGCCAGAAGACATCACCGTTAGCCAATTAATCGGGATTTGAGAAATGATCCCTAAATTACTTAACTCCGATTCCAAACTTAAATAATTAAACGCTAAAGGTCTTAATTTTGTCACTAAATGATAGAGAAGATATCCTTTTGGATAATCGATATTGCAATAGAGATAAACGCCGCGACAAACACGTCTTAGTAAACCATTTTTTTCTGCACGCAAAAGAATTGATCGAAAGGCGACCTCAGAATGATCGGGAAATAGCCCACGCAGATCATTGGGAGTATATAAATAGCGTTCACTGGATGCTACGGACTCTAATGTCGAATGAAGCAGTTTGATTGGTTGCATGGTAAACCTCTACCATTAAGTATACATAAAGTTATGATAAATACAACATTCTGTCTACTTAATTAACGGTTCTCGGCAAAAGAATTTGCGGTCTTTTTATCCAACCCCAAACCAAATAGTTAGATGTGTGGTGAAGGCTGGGAAGCCTTTCCCGGCTTACTATTGAAGAAATTAGCACCTATCCTGTGAAATAATATATTTCATAGGATAGGTGCTAATCGTTGGTGATTTTGCTAAATCCTGTTTCGCATCGTTATCTTTCACTCCATTGACTAAGAAGTTTATTAACCGATTTTTTAGGAGTTTTAGTCAGTTTTGTCACTAACTTAAAACTCGGCTCCCCTATCTGGTGGCTTTTGGTAATTTCCTCAAGCATTGTTAGCCAGAGTTTAGTTGTCATCTCCGCATCATATAATGCTCTATGAAAATTCCCTTCTGAGGGAATATTTTTATAGTTAATAAGCGAACCTAGTTGATGATTGGGTGCGTTTTGGTACAGCCGACGAGACAGCAACATGGAACAAACGAACTGGCCTGAATACTGGCGAGAAATACAATCAAACTCGGCATCTAAAAAACGTTTGTCAAAGGATGCGTTGTGAGCCACTAAATTATCATCTCCGACAAACTCGGCGAAATCCTTCATCACTTTTTCGCAAATCCTTGCATCTTTTAGCATGTGATTGGTAATGCCAGTATATCCTTCTATAAAACTATCTATTGGAAATCCGGGGTCCATCAATTCCTGAAAGGTTTCTACCACTCTGCCATTTTTGATTTTGACCGCGCCAATTTCAATCGCACGATCGCCCATATTGGGTGAAAGCCCTGTGGTTTCGAAATCCAGTATCACTAAGCTATTGGCATTAAGATGTGAGATAGGTTTCTCCTATTTGGACAATAATTTACTGGATATTTTATTTGAAAAACTACGGTTAATTTCACAATGGCTACCTAACGGCACACATGCTAGCATAGACAATCACTAACGGGTAATTTTCATGTTTAGGAGTTAAGACAATGAGTGATTTAAATGCCATCCATAACAGGGTCGTCTGGTTTGATTTGCCAGTGGTTGAATTAGATCGAGCGGTTGATTTTTATCAACATGTTTTGGCGATAAAAGTTTCTAAAGAAAAGTATGAAAATTTCGAGTTTGCCATTTTGGAGCATGATGAAGGCAACGGGGGATGTCTGGTCCCGGGAAAAACACCTGGTGATGAAAACGAAGGGATCCTTATCTATTTGAATGTCAACGGTCGACTGGAAAATGCGGTAGCACAAGTTGATAAGTTTGGCGGTAAAATGATTGAACCAATTCATGCCATCGGTCCTCATGGATTTCGCGCTCTAGTCCGTGACAGCGAAGGCAATCGGGTCGCGTTGCATTCTGAAACCAACTAGTCATATTAAAGACATTTTGCCAAATCTAAAAAATAAAATTAAGTTAATGTTGAATAAATAACACTACTCGCACTGTCATTCTGAAAGAGCCTAAGCGACTGAAGGATCTTATATTAGTCCAACAATTTAAGATCCCTCATTCTTCGGGATGACATCTTGGTACACGGAGGTTAATTGATTTTTCCAGCTCTCTTGATCAAACCAGTACTCATCCCCGTGCCAATAAGAATGATACTAGCTGCTATTAACATTCCTATTTCCAGCCCTTCATTCAGAAAAATATTTCCCCATAAAATCCCAAATACCGGGATCAAAAAAGTCACTGTTGTCGCGTTGGTTGCACCCGTTCTTGCGATCAATCTAAAGAAAATTATTTGAGCCAATGCAGTACAGGCGATAGCCAATATGGCGACGTTAAGCCATGCCTGATTCGAGGGCATTTTCTCCGGCCACCAATAAATAGCCATTGGTAATAAGAAAATAGTGGCGGCCAACAAACTACCCGTTGTTATTGCCAATGAACTAACGCCAGAGAGTTTTTGTTTGGTGAAATTGGCGGCCAGACCGTAACACAAGGTTCCGATGATTCCTGCCATAATCGCTAGTGCAACGTTTCCACCCGAAAATCCAATTTTGTCCCAAACTAAGATCAAAACACCAATTATGCCGATCACTAAACCCAATGTAGCGATTTTTGACATTCGATGGCCTAGCCAAATAAAAGCAACTGCTGCGGCAAACATGGGGGTCGCAGCATTAAGTACCGATGCAAATCCGGCGGTTACATACAAGGTCGAGTAAGCAATCAATGAAAATGGGATTGCCGAGCCGATAATACCGGCGATAGAAATTGGCACAATCTCTTTTAACATGATTTGATGCTGTTTCTTCCAAATAAGCAATGGAAGCAATAGTAGACTCGCCAGAGCGGTTCTTACCATCATCATTGGGACTGCACCAAATTCGGGTACCGAAATTCGCATAAACAGGAAAGAGCTTCCCCATAGGGCGGCTAACAATATCAGATCTATTGCGTCTCTGGCTTTCAATGTATTTAAGTACTCTATCGATTGGAGATGGATTATGACGTGATTGAGAGAAGTAAACCACCGATAAATAAACAATCAATTATTCTAATAAATTGCTCAAATATGGTTCCTATATTGTGCTAGCATATCAGAATAATCTGATATCATTTTTGACCTACAAATATGCTAAATATCGTCTTGTTCGAACCTGAAATTCCGCCGAATACCGGCAATATAATTCGCCTTTGTGCCAATACTGGTTATCATTTGCACGTTATTGAACCTTGCGGCTTTGAATTGGATGATAAGCGTTTGCGCAGAGCCGGTTTAGATTATCACGAATTTGCTGCACTCAAGATTCATAAAAACTTCGATGAATTTTTGGCACTAGAAGAACCCAACAAGTTATACGCATGTTCAACCAAAGGCACTCGAAAGCATACGGAAGCAAATTATGAAAAAGGGGATTACTTGATATTTGGCCCGGAAACCAGAGGCTTACCAACAGACATTTTGGATAGCCTACCGATTGAAAATATCCTCCGTCTGCCGATGGTTAAAAATAGCCGCAGTTTGAATTTATCAAACAGTGTGGCTATTTTTGTTTATGAATCCTGGAGACAGTTAGATTTTGAAACATCAAATATTTAAATGCTAAAAGATTTGTAGCTTTAGCCCTCTCATAGGAGAGGGGAGCAAAGAACACAAATTCCTACAAATAAGTTTTAACCCAGGCTTTAACATTTTCATCCAAAACCTTCATGGGTACGGCGCCAGATAACAACACCACATCATGAAATTCCTTAATATCAAATGCGATACCAAGTTTACTTTTTGCATGCTCACGAAGTGATAATATTTTTAACATACCCAATTTGTAACCTAGAGCCTGTCCCGGCCAAACCATGTATCTTTCTATTTCACTGACCACATCAGATTTTTCTGTTCCCGTCTTTGATGCCATATAGTCAATCGCTTGTTCTCTTGACCACTTTTTGGCGTGCATGCCGGTATCAACGACTAATCTAACTGCTCGAAAGAGTTCAGCTTTTAATCGTCCCAAATTGCCGAAGGGATCATTTTTATAGAGTCCCATTTCATAGGCAACTTGTTCTGAATATAAAGCCCATCCTTCAATATAAGCATTATAAGGTGCGATTCGGCGCAATAAAGGCAGTTGTTCCTGAGCAAGATTAAGCGCTATCTGCCAATGATGACCGGGCACCGCTTCATGGTAAGTGAGGGTTTTCAAATCGAATTTTGGATTGGCTTTAGTATTGCGCAAATTTATCCAGTAAATTCCTGGCACCCCGCCATTGATCGATGGTGGTGTATAATAACCACCAGCACTCGAATCCTGAGTCGCTACCGGAATTCTTTTTACTTCTACCGGATAAGGCGGTACGCTTTTAAATTGAGTTGGCATTACTTTGCTAATTTGGTCAATCGTTAGATTTAAAAATGTCAGTAATTCAGCACGCCCTTCATCAGTATTGGGATAAAGAAACCTTGCCTCATCGTTGAGTGCGATCATCCGTTCACCAACGCTTCCTTGCTTGTATCCTTCAGAGGCTAATATATTATCCATCTCGGCGGTAATTCGAGTCACTTCAGCTAAACCAATTTGATGTATTTCATCGGGGGTCAAATCAGTATCACCGAGTTTGCCGACCGAGTATTGATAAAATTCCTTGCCTTTGGGTTGCGCCCAAATGCCTGATTCTGTGGTTGCTTTGGCTAACAAACCTTGCAAAGTCTCGGTGATATTTTGGTAACCTGTATAAACACCAGTTGTCATATACTTTTTGGCATCAGCGATCATTGCGCTTTTTTCTTCATCTGACAAATCAGATAAATTATCAAGTTTTGCGGAAAAACTAGTCACTAAAGACGTTTGATCGATCTCAACTTTGACGAAACCTTTCAAATAACTAATCGTTTTTTCAAGGATGACTTTCGGTGGGATCCAACCCTTGGCGGCATCTGCTGTCACTTTTTGATTAATACTGTTTATCGTTGCCGAAAATTTATTAAGCCTTTGTAAATAATATTTGGCATCCGAAATATTTTCAATGGTGTGACTATTGATTAAGTTGTTAGGAATATCTATCAAAGGTCCATTGATTTGATTAACCACAAAAGCAGAATGCCCCATCCAGGCATCAATAAAACCAACTGGCATATCATTCGCGCCAGCATAATAATCGATAATATTTGCAACTACCTTACGGTTTTCGTCAGCTTCTTTTGAGTCAATAGACAAACCATTCAGCGCGGTAGAAACGTCTTTTAAGTCTTTTCTGAATGCCGCTTCATTTTGCGGGCTATAGTTTTCCATTTCTGACTGAAAATGATAACCTGCGGTATCATTGGAAACACCGAAAAGCGTAGCCGCTATTGCGCGATTTTTAAATAATGTTTGTGTGGCTTTGTCAAATTGACCAAGCAGTTTATCCTGACTCAATTGTAAACTGCCCTGTTTGGCGGGTTGGTTTTTTTCGACTTTCTGTTGTTCACCGTCAGTAGAATTCTGCTCCTGATTACAACTGACTAGTAAGGCCGTGGAAATGATACACACGATTGTTAATAATTTTTTATTGATCATAGAATATCCTAAAGTGTATTGATTATTGTTAAAAATAAAAAACTGGGTTGAGATTTTACTCCTAGCACCTAGCACCTAGCACCATTTTTCATCATTCCCACTCGTCTTCCAATTCGTTTTCCAGGTGACATAAATGCCGATCAAGTTTATTTAAAAGATGATGTAATTGTTCTTTTTCTTCAGTCGAAAAACAAGCTTCAATTTGATCACCAGTTTCAAGTCGCTTTGGAGTGATTTGATCATGAAAATCAGCCCCTCTCTGGGTAAGATAAATTAGGACCTTCCGTCTATCTTTTTTTGAGTTGCGAGTGGCGACAAATCCCAACTCTTTAAGCACTTTTACCCCACGCGTCACTGTGGCGGCATCGGATTTTAACGCCTCGGCAACATGGCTATTGGTTAATCCACCGTATGAGCCCAAAACAGAAATGACTCGCCATTCTCGCTCACCAATTGCCACACCAGTATTTAATAATAACTGGGACAATTTATGTCCCGCTTGTGACATTTGAGCCGCCAGACGATACATTCGATAAGGCAAAAAAGTTTGCAGATCTAAAGTAAAAGCCACTTTACCCACCGGAGTTCTACTTTTTTCAACGACATCTGTTGGCTGTTTTGATTGAGGTTGATTATCCATAAAGCTTCTCAAGAATGTTATTATTTAATATCAGAAAAATAGAGGATCATTTCACCAGCGTCACAGTGACAATATTCATCAACACCGCACACAATACAACGATAACCGGCATAACTGTCCTCTAACCAACGGTTGGGATAAGTTTTTAAATGTTGGCCACCACATTTTATGAAGTACAAAAACGCAGCGTTGCCTGGGCTTTGCATCCAGGTATGGCAAATACCGCCTTTTGCGCCTTGTTGTTTAGCAGCCTGGATCGAAGCTTCTAGCATCTTTTTAGCGATCCCATGACACCGGTATTCGGCATCAACCGTGCTACTTTTGAAATAACAAAGTTGCTCAATCGGTAGATTCCACAGATCCGTTGAACACCATTGGTCGATTTGCCAATTGGTGGGCGCATAGGTTAAACGGAAACCAACGACTTTGCTCTTATCAGTATCGAGCATGACAAAACTACAATTGATACCATCTTTGACACTTTTCCGATAAATCTTGGTGATGATATCGTCGGTCAAATAAGCAGCACCGTGCACCTCATTGCCAAGTTTGATGACCTGCGCAAAATGGCTTTCCTGTAATGGGATCAGTTTTAGAGATTTGTTCATTAACCTACTTCTATATAATTCCAGTTTGGCACTATATTCGGTGAATAGTTTATTCGGGCCGGTTATTTTGCCATAATCAGGCAACTTTTTACCAGAGCTAATTATCCTGAACTATGTACGATCCTCTTAAACACACTAGCCCCGGACAGGGAGAGCCATACCCGGCAAGCTATTGGGCTGATTGTTCGGGCGTTGCCCCTGTCGATCAGGGTCCAATAAATTCAGATATCAAGGTGGATGTTGCCATAATAGGCGGTGGTTATACGGGGCTTTCCTGCGCTCTACATCTCGCCGAGCAGCACGGCATCAAATCTCATATTCTGGAAGCCAATCAAACAGCCTGGGGCTGTAGCGGCCGAAATGCTGGATTTATCCTTAAATCCACCGGTCGTAAACCCTATTCATCGATGATCAAACAATGGGGTAGAGAAGTCGCCCACGGTATTTACAATGAGGTTTGTGAGGGCGTTGAATCGGTTAATCAGTTGGTTACACAAATTAACCAACAAACCGATATTAACTGTGAACCGCAATCCAAAGGTTATTTAAGAGTGGCGCACAAACCGTCGATGCTAAAAGAACTGCGTGAGCAATCCAGATTACTCGAAACGGAATTTAATTACAAAGCAGAAATACTGACTCAGGATCAAATAAAGACTGACTATTTCGATAGCAAGAATGCCTTTGGTGCGATCCGCTTTGAGGATGGATATGGGATTAACCCGCTTAAATTAGCCTGGGGATACCAGCTATTAGCTCAGCAAGCCGGCGTCAGCATTCACACCGGTAGTCCGGTTACCCATTGGGAAAAAAGCCAAAACTGCCAACAAATTCTAACAACGCCCAATGGCACCGTCACCGCTGACAAAGTTGTGATAGCCACCAATGGATATACACCACAAGGATTTCATCCGGCGGTTGATAATCGAACACTGCCGGTACTATCGCAAATCATCGTGACTGAGCCGCTTAGCGATGCTCAATTAAAAGAGACCAATTTTCTGACCGATAATGTAGTGATGGATACTCGGGCACTTAAATATTATTTTAGAAAATTGCCTGACAATCGGATTTTATTTGGAGGACGAGGTGCAATTTCCGGTAAAGATGCAGACGATCCCTATTTTGCTAATCGTTTATTAAAAGTCCTGCGTGAAAATTTTCCGCCTCTGAATAAGATCAATATTGATTATTCCTGGTCTGGCTGGATCAGTATATCATTGGATGACCTGCCACACATTTGCCAAGCAGACGAACAGGGTAACGTTTTCTATAGTATGGGCTATTGTGGTAATGGTGTTTCCTTTGCGGTGCAGGCCGGAAAACGCTTGGCGCAAAAAGTGGCGGGGGTTGAAGTTCCTAATCTGCCTTTTTATTCAAAACAATTGTCTGAATTTCCGTTTGCAAAATTTCGTCGGGTAGGCCAATGGGGTTATTTTCATTATGGCAAGGTGAAAGATCTTTGGTTTTGATTTGATCTAGGTTCTAGGTTCTAGGTTCTAGGTTCTAGGTTCTAGGTTCTAGGTTCTAGGTTCTAGGTTCTAAAAATAATATGTATTCGAATAAGCTATTGCTCCGGTCATTAGACAGCGACTTTGCTTTTTGTTTACCACCCTCATCCTAGCCTTCTCCCCTCAAGGGAGAAGGGACTGAACTTCACGAGCAATTAGATCTGATGTTACTTCTCTAGTTTTCTAAGTACGTCTTCCAATACTGATTCGAGTTCATTGAATACCTCGTTGTTCCAATATCTCAAGATTTTGAATCCTTTTGATATGATAAAAGAGTCTCGTTTTTGGTCATAAGATTTCGCATCCATATGTTGCCCGCCATCTAATTCAATTATCAGATTTTTCTTAATACAGATAAAATCGACTATGTAGGGAGCTATAATAAATTGTCTTCGAAATTTAGAACCAGCCAATTGTCTGTTTCGTAAACGATCCCATAAGATAATTTCTGCTGGCGCTTGTTTTTTTCTGAGATCTTGTGCCCTATCTTGCAATATTTCTTTTTTCATTGAGTAACTAACCCTTTCTGAAGAAAATGGTACAAGAAATAAAATCAAATAATTCTAATATCCGCGGTCTGTCCCTTCTCCCTTGAGGGGAGAAGGCTAGGATGAGGGTGAAAAACAAAAAATACCATTATTTCTCACAATTAGCACCAGCCGGTCTTAGTATCTGTGGACGAACAAACACATAATCGCCGTAATCTTCGGGTTGTTTTGAATTCAACCAGAACTGCAATCTTTCTGCACGTTGGATGAAATTCTTCGGCCGACAAATAGGATTAAATACTGACGGTCCAAAATTAATAGAAAGCAAAGCTACCGCCTCATTTAAATCAAGTTCACGCGGAGCTTTATTAAAATACGCTTTTGCAGCCTTGGGAAGTGATTTAATACCGAATCCAAAAGCCCCTTATCCAAAATCGTGGCTATTACCTGTTCGCTTGTCCAATTGTTTGTTATCCAGATCGCTGCAACTGCGTTATAATAGTGTCCGTGAAGGTCCTTGTGTTCGATAAGGATAGATCTAGCGGCTAAACTTGAAATGCTAAAGCCTTTTGAAAAACCAAATTCATCCTCAGGTTTGTTTATCGAGTTGGATAATAAGTCATAAATGATTTCTAATGGAGTCGTTGACTTTAAATCTATTTCGCCATTTTCGTGAGTTGTCGTCCATAAGGTATCTGAAATTTCTTTTGAGTATACTGTATCAGAAGGAACCAAATGGTGACTCACTTTAGAGGCACTATAAGAATAGACAGCTTGTATCGCTATGGGGATAACTAGACAGAATGCGATAATATAATAGAAGAATTTCATTTTTTTTCCCTAAAAACTTTTCCTATTCTATTGTAACGATTTAAACAAATCAAAAAAGACAATGAATTCAACAATAAAAAGACTAATTATCTTCGGAAATTCAGGCTCGGGTAAATCGACGCTGGCGAAGCAATACGCCAACCAGTTTTCACTCGCGCATCTTGATCTGGATTCTCTGGCATGGCAAAACACCAATCCACCCCAACGAAAGTCCGTAGCAGATAGCGCCAAAGATATCGAAAAATTTGTTAAACAGAATGATAACTGGGTTATCGAAGGCTGTTATGCAAGTCTATTATTATTGGTCACAGAAAAAGCTAACAAGATAATATTCATCAATCCAGGAACAGACACCTGCATTGCAAACTGCAAAAATCGCTCTTGGGAACCACATAAATATGAATCTAAGAAAGCACAAGATGCCAATCTGACCATGTTAATTGACTGGATTAAGCAATATACTGAAAGAACCGATGAGTTTTCATTAAGAGCGCACCGCGAACTATTTGACAACTTTTCTGGAAATAAAATCGAATTCACATCCAATAAGCGAAATTAATTGATGAACCAAAATATGAAAAAAATAACCTCAGTCGAAAAACTGGAAGAGGTATACGGCCAACCGGTTGAACGGGCGCTGTGGAAGGAAATCGATCATATCAATGATCATTATCGACAATTTATCGAAGCATCACCTTTTCTGATATTAGCGACGTCCGGTGAAAAGGGGGTCGATTGTTCGCCTCGTGGAGACCCCGCTGGTTTTGTTAAAGTAGTCGATGAAAAACATCTTTTGATCCCTGACAGGAAAGGCAATAATCGACTCGACTCATTACGTAACATCCTAATCAATAATCAAGTTGGATTAATTTTTCTGATCCCCAATGTGGGAGAAACAATCAGGGTCAGTGGTCAGGCGGAAATACTAATAGACCACGACATTTGCCAGTCATTTTCGATGAATGGTAAACCGGCTAGTAGCGTATTATCAGTAAAAGTCCAGAAAGCCTATTTTCAATGCCAAAAAGCGATTGCTCGTTCATCGCTGTGGGATCCAGCAACCTACGTAGATAGAAAAGAATTGCCCACAGCAGGTCAGATGGCTAAATATTTTTCGGCAAAAAAAGGCATCGAGTTTGATGGTCAGGCATATGATCGGGATTACCCTGCACATATGAAAAAGACCATCTATTAAGATTTAGAACAATGAGATTCGCGATTGCAAAAATAAAAATCAGTTAAAAACCACCTCACCTGTCGTAGGGATCTGGAATATCAACCGATTATTGATCAACTTCGACGGCGTGTAAGCCCCACCATCAACCTGATTATTCAATAAAAACTCTGCCACTTCAACGGCCGCAATATAGGTTAATTGATATCCATTACAGGTTTCAATTCGACCGGTAATTTTATCTCCTGCCTCGTTAGTTACTTCTCCCCATAAAAAAGTACGGAGTTTTTCCCGTTGCAATTCATTCGGCCCTTTGGCCGTTTTGCTAACTTGTTGTTTCATTTTGTTTTGCACATATTTAAGTTTTACCAACCACCTAAACCAGTTCATCTTTCGCATATTTTTCGCACCTTTTGGCGATATCGGAATGTACACTTCGATATTTGGAATGCCGGTTGAATGATAAGCGGTGGAGACATCTCCCCAGGGAATGGTTACCGCATTTTTAGAGCCATCACCAAAATCAATTTGGCGTTCTTTATATGCTAAAGGAACTTGAATAATCTCTCCATTCATCCTTACCCGACCACCACTGGCAACACCTTCGATGGAAGTTTTGGCGGTGCCTGGGCTCATACTGCTACCGGAATCAAATCCTAACGCTAAATGAGTGGCGTCAGGCATTTTCTCTTTTAACAAACTGGCCAGACAATCGGTTGGGATCACATCAAAGCCAACTCCGGGGCACAATACAATTCCAGCCGCTTTGGCTTGCTGATCTAGTGATTGGGCTAATTCGAAAACACCAATCTCTCCGGTTATATCAGTGTAATGGGTTTTACTTTGTAGGCAGGCCTGCATCATAGGCTCTGCAGTTGCAGAAAAAGGGCCAGCACAATGGATCACTAAATGAATATCCGCTAGTTGCTCGGCAATTTCACTTTCAAAATCAAGTGAGAAAACCCTGGATGATAGATCTAATTCTTTGGCCATTGCATCAATGGTCGCCTGATTCCTACCGGCAAGAATTGGTTGATAACCTTTACGGATTGCCTGTTTGGCGATCAGTTTTCCAGTGTAGCCATTGGCACCATATATCATTATTAATTTATTTTGATCTGGCATATTTATTCCTCACCTTCAGTTTTTCTTTTTGGACTGTTCTTTTTTGCACTCGCCAAAATTTGCGGTACTTTTTTAATCAATTGATTCATGTACATTTTTGGAAAAAAGCGCTTAAAACGGTAAGCTTTTCTCGCATAATCATGGCTAATCACCATTAACTGGTTTTTTTCGATACCGTTAATGACATCTCTGGCCACATCATCGGCACTGATCTTGGAATTTTCCATCCACTTTTTCACCAGCGGTTTTACCCCTTGATCGGTCGGCGACATCGAATCCAATAAATTGGTTTTAAAAAATGCCGGACAAATTACCGAAACACCGATATTACGATAACCAAGCTCTGCCCTTAATGTTTCACTCAACGCTATGACGCCCGCTTTACTCACATTATAGGACATCATGGATGGCGCCTGTGCTATACCGGCAAAAGAAGCGGTATTGACGACATGTCCGGGCCCATTTTGTGAAATTAGTGGTAACCAAAAGTGACAGCCTCTAAATACGCTATTGAGGTTGAGATTAATGGCTCGATCCCACTGCTCTGTGGTGCAATCAACCATCATCCCGGTAGTGGCAATGCCCGCATTGTTAATAATTATGTCTAAACCACCCCACTGATCACTTATTGTTTGGGCAATGGTTGCAAAATCTTCGTCTTTGCCGATATCACAATACAGCGCCATTGCTTCAGCACCCTTGTTATTGGCGACCTCAGCAACTTGTTGCGCACCTTCCAGATTGATATCAACAACGGCTATTTTCCATCCCATACCAGCAAATTGCTCGACGATCGCTTTACCCAAACCACTGGCACCGCCGGTGATCAAAACTCTTTTTTGTTTAAATCGATTTAACATGGGGTTTCTTATAGAAAATGGACAATGTCGAACATCTTACACTAAATTATTATAAATTAAAACGAACGCTCGCTCGTTATTGACTTTTAACTGACAATTGAAGTAATCTAACAGAATCGCTAATCAACAATGTATTCAGATAAAAGCAGGTTTTTTCTACGCTATGAGCAAAATCTATTTAATTCGTCACGGTCAGGCTAGTTTTGGCGCCGATAATTATGACTTGCTCTCTGATATCGGTCGTCAACAAGCCTCGGCACTCGGCGAATACTTTTTGATTCATGGGATCAAGTTTGACGCGGTCATTCATGGACAAATGTCGAGACAAACTGAAACAGCTCAATTAATGGCTCAATCTAAGCAGTTTGGCGGCGAGTTGATTTTAGACAAAGGTGCCGATGAATTCGATAGCGACAGTTTACTCGACTATTATTTACCAATATTGGCTGAAACGTCAGATGTGTTTCAGCAAAAAATCTACTCTGACCAAAAATGGTTTGCCAATGGCCGAGATTTTGAGCTAATTTTTCGGGCTTTGATAGCACTTTGGCAGCAAGACGATCGTTGTCCATTTGAATCCTGGGCCGTATTTCGCAATCGTTCGCTCAATCTATTAAACAGAATACAAAGCGCACATGGCGCTAATAAAAATATTGCATTGGTGACTTCTGGCGGTTTAATTTCGGCCACCATGCAATCCATCTTAGGATTTGATAATCGAACCTTTATGGATATGAATTTAACCATTAATAACGCCAGCGTTACCGAAATAAAGATTAGAAAAAAGGCGGAGTCCTCAGGGCAATTAAGTTCGCCAGAAAATGAAACGATTAGCGCTAGACTACAAAGCTTTAACAATATCAGTCCGTTGTTAATGAAAAAACAATCTCATTTAATTACTCGAAAATGAGCAATAAGTAAAAAGGAGCCTATTTATGAATTTTGAAATGCCAGATTGGATCAATCATCAACTCGCCGAGATCCAGCAATTTGTGGAGCAAAAGTTGATCCCGATCGAAAAAGAGATCATCTTCTCCGATTTTTTTAACGTTGAAGAAAGACTCAATAAACTGAGAGAAGAAGTCAAACAAAAGGGTTTATGGGCACCCCATATTCCTGCCGAAATTGGTGGCTGTGGTAAGAGTCTGATGCAATTAGGATTAATCTCTGAGGTGCTGGGTCAATCACCGCTTGGACATTATACCTTTGGTTGTCAGGCGCCGGATGCCGGTAACATTGAACTATTGCATAAATTTGGAACCAAAGATCAGCAAGAACAGTGGATGAAACCTCTGGCCAATGGCGATATACGAAGCTGTTTTGGCATGACCGAGCCGGACACCGCTGGCTCAAATCCAACATTACTGGAAGCCACCGCCGTATTAGATAATGGTGAGTGGGTGTTAAATGGTAAAAAGTGGTTCACCTCATCGGCCGACGGCGCACAGTTTTGTATCGCCATGGTGGTAACCGGGCCAGAGGAAGCAAAACATCGACGGGCGAGCATGATCATCGTACCGACGGATAATCCTGGTTATAAGTTTGTCAGAAATATTTCAATCATGGGAGAAACCGGCTCTGGATATTACTCCCATGCCGAGATCGCTTTTGAAAACTGTCGGGTTCCTGAAGCGAATCTGATTGGGGAGGTGGGTAGTGGATTTGCGCTGGCACAAGAGCGATTAGGACCAGGGCGAATTCATCACTGCATGCGCTGGCTGGGAATTTGCCGCCGCTCACTCAATGAGATGATCGACTACGTTAAAATTCGAAAAATTACCTCCACTAAATCTCTGGCTGATATGCAAGCCATTCAAAACTGGATTGCCGAATCGGCCGCAGAAATAGAAGCGGCACGTACCTTAGTTTTGCAAACCGCATGGAAAATCGAAAACACTGGATTTGAGTCAGCCAAAAATGAAGTGTCAATGATAAAATATCATACCGCCAACGTAATGCAGCGGGTTATCGACAAAGCCTTACAAAGTTTGGGTGGCCTTGGAATGACTGATGATAAAATATTAGCTTATTTTTATCGGCATGAAAGGGCTGCGCGAATTTATGATGGACCGGATGAAGTGCATAAAATGGTAGTGGCTCGAAATTTACTGAAATAGCAAAATAATCTTCACCACAGAGAACACAGAGAAAGATAGAATAATTTTGTCGGGATGTGACAATTTGCCTGTTTAAAAAACGCAAGATTTTAAGTGTTAGTACAACCCATTTAACTACTACGTTTTCTCTGTGCCCTCTGTGGTGAATCCCTATAGTCTTTCAAGGTTTAAAAATGAAACAATGGCAAGGCGAAAATGATTTCGCCCTATTTAAATCGAACATGCCAGTGAGCAGCCAGCAAATTTGGCAGGCTTTTTATCAATTGCACAAAGATAAAATTAAAGTGCAAAAAGAAAAAGTAGCCATCGAAAAATTAAAGACGATCATCAAAGCGACCTTTCGACTTTCCAATCAAAAAGGCTTTGCTTTGATGAGTTTGCGCGATTTAAGTCAGGAAACTGATATCAGCATGGGCGGCCTTTATGCCTATATCGGTAGTAAAGGGCAACTGGCAGAAATGATCCATCAGTTTTTACCGCACATGTTTGATCTTTGTATTGGCGCCGAACTTGATCAACAAGTATCAAGTCAACAGCAATTGAATCGATTAGTTCGAGGTCACATTTTTATCACCGAGTGTTTGCAACCCTGGTTCTTTTTTGCTTTTATGGAAACTAAACATCTGAGCCGTTCTATCAAACAGCTGGCAAAAGATAATGAAGCTAAATCAGAAACCCTTTTACAGCAGATAATTCAAAAAGGCGAGCAAGAAAATCAGTTTACTCAATCAGATAATTTTTTAACTAGCATGATGATAAAAAGCTTACTGCAAAACTGGTATGTAAAACATGCTAAATACAAACAAAGTAGTACCGACTGTGAAACCTACATTCGATTTATAGAACAGGTCATCGGGTCTTATTTGGAGAAGTCATCATGAAGAATAAATCGAATTTTGATTTGGCTCAGGACTGTCGAGAATCAGATAAATTGCCAATAGATAATTTGGCTACTTATCTCTTACTCAATATACCCGAATTTATGAATGACCGATACTTGCGTATTAAGCAATTTCCAGGGGGATCTTCAAACCTCACCTACCGTCTTTCTAACAATCAAGACACACTAATTTTACGAAGACCTCCAACGGGCACCAAAGCAAAATCGGCTCATGATATGGTTAGAGAGCATGACGTTCTTCAAAAGTTAGCCAATTACTATTCTTTGTCACCTAGACCAGTATTACTTTGCGATGATAAGACCATTATCGGTGATAAATTCTTTATCATGCAGGAAATAAAGGGATTAGGAATTGCGAAGAAGTTGCCCGTTGAAATGAACCAGCGACAACAACATCAACTTTGTGAGAATTTTGTAGATGGTTTGGTAGCGTTACATGAAATAGACATAGAGCATTCGGAATTAGCATCATTGGGCAATCCATCAGGTTATGTTGAAAGACAACTCGAAGGATGGCAGAAACGATATCAAAAAGCCAAAACAGAAGATGTCCTTTCCAGTGATAAAATCTATCAATGGCTAACAGCTAATTTACCTTTAAATTCCGGTTATCAAGCGTTAGTACACAACGATTATAAATTTGATAATTTTGTATTGGATGCAGAAAAGCCCGAAAAAATAATCGGCGTATTAGATTGGGAGATGACCACTTTAGGTGACCCATTATTAGATTTAGGTTGTTCGCTAGCCTATTGGGTAGAAGCCAATGACCCAGAAACGATGCAGGCGATAAGAATGATGCCTACTCATCTTTCTGGAATGATGACCCGGCAGGAGATTTTTAATGGCTATTGCAATAAGCGAAATATTATTGGAGTAGCACTGACTCCCTACTACGTTTTTGGATTATTCCGATTAGCGGTCATCGCACAGCAAATTTATTATCGCTATTATCACGGCCAAACTGATAATCCAAAGTTTAAGAATTTTGGTCAACTGGTTAATATATTAATTGGTTACGCCGAACAACAGATAAAGTAATAATCCCCGCAACAAGCCAACAGGCTATTGTGTTTTTGTAGGTTGGTCTTTAGACCAACTGTTTTGGAGTATTCTGAACATTCGTTGTTGGCTTAAAAGCCAACCTACTATTTGTTATGCTGAGAGTTTAATACTATTAAGCTCCAAAGAGAAAACCGTAAAATTATGAGGAACCAAACATGAATAAGTCACCTTTCAGTCTAGCGGGTAAAGTCGCATTAGTCACCGGCGCGAGCCGCGGAATTGGCGAAGCTACTGCCCGTCTTTTTGCAAGTCAAGGGGCGCAAGTTATTATCTCCAGTCGCCGACAGGAAGCGCTTGATGAACTGGCCGAAACCATTAATCAAGAAGGGCATTCCGGCAATGTTATTGGCATGGCTTGTCATATTGGCAATTCGGAATCAGTCAATCAATTGCTAGAAAAATTAACGGCCAAGTTCGAAAAAATTGATATTTTGGTTAACAACGCAGCGACTAATCCTTTTTTTGGCGAACTGTTAGATACCCCCGAATCGATGGTCGATAAAACCATTGATGTTAATATCAAGGGTTATTTAATGATTAGCCAATTAGTCGGAAAAATCATGAAAAAAAATGGTGGGGGCAGCATCATTAATACCGCATCAATCAACGGCGTTATTCCAGGACCAATGCAGGGCATCTATTCCATTACTAAAGCCGCAGTAATTTCTATGACCGCTGCCATGGCGAAAGAAACGGCAAGGTACGGAATTCGCGTTAATGCCGTATTACCGGGTTTGACCGATACTAAGTTTGCCTCTGCATTAACCAAGAATGAAAAAATGCTCAAAAGTATTTTGCCGATGATCCCGATGGCTAGAATGGCACAACCAGAAGAAATTGCGCCGGCCTTTTTGTTTTTAGCCTCCGATGCAGCATCTTATGTAACGGGGATTAATTTACCGGTTGATGGTGGACTATTATGTTAAATCTGGCCTATGTTAAATCTGGATTAGTTTAGGTTTTAGAGCTAGTCAAACAAACCAGACGCCACCAGTTACCTGACAATCAATAGAATCCAAAATCATATGAATCACTAAGCCGATGCCAACATATCGAGTCTTGGGGAAGAAACACAGAAGGCTATAGATCGCGATTGCTAGCGGTCCATGCAAGGGATGAAAACCAATACTGCATCGCCCCATATCATAAATGGGACTTGCCAATAGGTGGTCAAGGTCAACTAACATGGTGGCGATCATTACGGGGTAGGCGATTTTCCAGCGCTTTTTGTAAAACAGCGCTACGATAATGCCCGGAACAATAAAATGTAAAGCGAGATGTAAAATACTGGAACTCCTCCTCAGGATAGAAAAAAAACGCTGGGCTATTCCGTTAATGTGACCTGTCGAACATACCCACAAGATCAACAATTATGCTAAAATCCGCGCCTAAATTGAAAGTGAAATAGCCATCAAATGATCCGATTTAAACAATTATCCTTATTTCAAGGTAGTTTGCCATTACTCAAGGATGTCAGTCAAACCTTATACCCTGATCAAAAAATTGGAGTAGTAGGTAGAAATGGCTGTGGTAAATCAAGCCTGTTTTCCATGCTACGTAAAGAACTGGCTCCCGAACAGGGCGATCTTGAGTTTCCGCCAAAATGGCGAATAAGCAGTGCCAAACAGGAAACCCCCGCAAGTCCACTCTCAGCGCTGGATTATGTACTATCCGGCCATGGTGAATACCAACAAATACAACACGCGCTGGCAGACGCCGAAGCGGCAGAAGATGGTCTAGCTATTGCCAATCAACATGCCAAACTCGATGCCATCAACGGATGGTCACTGCCCGCACTAGCAGCAAAAATGTTAACCGGATTGAGCTTTACCGAAGAGCAAATGCAATCCACCGTCAGTGAGCTTTCGGGTGGCTGGCGGATGCGTTTAAATCTAGCCCAGGCGCTTATTCAGCCTGCAGAGCTTTTACTGTTGGATGAGCCAACCAATCACTTGGATTTAGAAGCCGTTCTGTGGCTAGAAAGTTTTTTGCGCACCTATGATGGTATGTTATTGACGATTTCCCACGATCGAGATTTCCTGGATAGTTTTTGTACTCATATTTTGCATTTCGAAAATAAGGGGATCATTTGTTATAGCGGTAACTATTCACAATTCGAGAAACAAAAACATGCCAAACAAGTGTTGCAACAAGCAGAATTTGAAAAACAGCAAAAAGAAATCGAACACCTAGAAAGTTTTATCAACCGTTTTAAAGCCAAGGCCAGTAAGGCCACTCAGGCACAGAGCCGGGTAAAAGCGCTAGATAAAATGGATAAAGTGAGCGCTGTTCAGATTAGGCAAAAGTTTGGATTTGAATTTAAACCCATCAACCAAAATATTACTGAGCTAATCGATTTGGATAAAGTGCAAGCAGGTTATGGCGATACCACTATTTTGTCCAATGTCATCATGCGCATTATGGCCGGTCAGCGAATTGGTTTGCTGGGCAGAAACGGTGAAGGAAAATCGACCCTGATCAAAGTCATTTGCGGTGAGCTGGAAAAACAGGCAGGCGAACTCAATCGCAATAAGCATTTTAAAGCCGGTTATTTTGCTCAACATCAGGTTGAACAATTGAATATTGATCAATCACCTATTTGGCACATTCAATCGCTTGGCGAAGAAGTAAGCGAACAACAGGCGCGTAACTTTTTGGGCGGTTTTGCTTTCAATGGTGATAAAACTCTGGATAAAGTTAAAGGATTTTCAGGTGGAGAAAAAGCGCGGCTGGTGTTAGCAATGATCACCTGGACAGCGCCTAATTTACTGTTGCTCGATGAACCTACCAACCATTTTGATATAGAAATGCGTGAAGCCTTATCACTGGCATTACAAAATTATCAAGGAGCTGTAATATTAGTCGCTCATGATAAAAATCTACTGGAAAGCGTGGTGGATGAATTTTGGCTGGTGAACGACGGCCAGGTTAATCCATTTGAAGGTGATCTCAATGCCTATCAAAAGTGGCTCAATGATAATCGCTGGGCTAAAGAGAAAATTTCTGACACTAATAAAACAAACGGTCAGTATCAAGCCGGAGAAGGAAATTCGGCAATTTCTCGAAAAGATCAAAAAAGAATCGAAGCTGAACTCAGAAAACAAAAAGCCCCCCTTTCTAACCGCTTAAAGAAAGTTGACAAAGAAATACATGATTTGCAAAACGAACAAATGAAATTAGAAGCCTTGTTAGCCTCCAGCGAAATTTATGAGGAAAAAAATAAAAAACAATTGACTGAATCAATGCAGCGTTCTGCGGAACTCAGTCAAACCATTGAAACACTGGAAGAAGAATGGTTAGACTTGACTGAAAAATTAGAGGCCTTTGCTTAACCGTAAAGTTTATGAAGAAAATAATGAACAGAAAAAAACAATTTATCGCCGGAGCCATTTGCCCAGAATGTTCAGAAATGGATTCATTGGTCCTATACACGGACGATCAAAGCGTAGCATGTGTGAGCTGTCATTATACTAAATCCAGTGAGCAACGTGATCGTGAATCCAAGTTATCGGTTGCAAAAGAAGATTCTGGCGTCCGCAAGTCTTCGCCTAAAAATAATATCAACACTAACTATAAAGACGCCAGCTTGATAAAAATAACCAATCTGGATGAATCATGAGTACGGATATTGTTGAACTAATTTAACCCGGATTAAGTTTGAGTGGATATGAGAAATTCCGAAATCAAAAATATTGTTATTCTAATGGCAATGCAGGAAGAAGCTAATCTGCTGATCAGTAGCCTCAATTTAGTTGAGAACAAAACGGTATTATCTGAGATGCTTCCGTTTAGATGTTTCCAGATCAAACTTGCAAAAAGTCATTTAAGTTTGATCACTAGTGGCATCGATCATCGAAATCAAGTGGACAATATTGGCTGTGAAGCAGCCACCTTAATGGCTTATGAAAGTATAGGACAACTCGACCCAGACATTTTGATTAGCGCAGGTACTGCTGGCGGCTTTTCGGATAAAGGCGCTGAAATTGGTAGTGTTTATGCCAGCGACAATTATTTCATTTTTCACGACCGCGTTGTCCCCCTACCCGGGTTCCGTGAATCCGCCATTGGCAGATTTCCAGCGGCAAATATCGGTAAAATGATCAATGATTTAGCCCTTCAAAGCGGTATTATATCTACAGGCTCATCGCTTGAAAAAAATGTTAAAGATAATCATATATTGGGAGAACATCCGGTCGTCGCCAAAGAAATGGAAGCGGCGGCGATCGCCTGGGTAGCCATGTTACATGATATTCCGATGTTTGCGATAAAATCTATTACCAATCTGGTGGACCAGGAAAATCAATCAGAAACGGAGTTTGTCAAAAATTTTGACTATTCCGTTAAATGTCTGCATGATAAGTTGTTAAAAGTTATTAACTATTTACAAGGTCGCAGTCTGATTGATCTTGAATAGGAGCAATAAATTCAATAATTATTCAGTACAGGGAAAACAAAAATGATAAAAACCAGTGCCGATTTTTTTAGTAAAATAATGCAGCGATGGTTGCCTGATGCTTTTTTGATTGCTGTGATCCTGACTGCCATTGTTTTTGCCGCTGGTCTGATATTTGAAAAACAATCGGTTGACCAAATGGCGCAGCACTGGGGAAATGGCTTCTGGAAGCTACTGAGTTTTTCCATGCAAATGGTACTCATTTTAGTTTTGGGAAGTATTCTTGCGATGAGCCAGCCAGTTAAATCTTTTTTGATTGCTATCGCAAAACTGGCAAAAACTCCGGCCCAGGCAATTGTTTTGGTCACACTGGTTTCGATGTTAGCCGCGTGGGTTAACTGGGGATTCGGATTGGTCGTTGGCGCACTGGTTGCAAGGGAAGTTGCGTCTTTAGTTAAGAATATTCATTTTCCGCTATTGATCGCATCCGCTTACAGTGGCATGTTAATTTGGCACAGTGGCTTGTCGGGTTCGATACCGCTAAAAATAGCTTCCTCGGGCACAGATACTCTAAGTGGCTTACTTGATGGTCGAGTGATTAGTTTGGCCGACACTATTTTTGCTTGGCAAAATATTGCCATCATAATCGCTCTGGCAATTTCAGTGCCTATTATCAATATTTTGATGACGCCGGAAAAAGATCAACGCCGGGAATTTGTTGCCAAAAAAGAGCAGCCAGTCAAGATAGATATTAAGACATTGAGTCCGGCAGAAAAATTGGAGCATTATCCTGTAATCAATATCATTATGGTATTGCTAGGTGTGTTTTATCTATTTGAATATTTTTATTCAGGAAAAAGCATTAGTCTCGATATTATTAATTTATGTTTATTATTAGCAGGACTGGCCTTACATTTTAATCCTTATAGTTTTTTAAAAGCGATGCGTGCGGCCGTTGGTACCAGCAGTGGTATTATTCTACAATTTCCGATCTATGCCGGTATTATGGGCATGATGGTTGAATCTGGATTAGCCGCGTCGATGTCGGAATGGTTTGTTGAAATTTCGACTAAACAAAGTTTTCCAGTTTTAACTTTTTTAAGCGCGGGGATTGTGAATTTTTTTGTGCCTTCAGGTGGCGGTCAGTGGGCAGTACAAGCACCAATCGTTATACCGGCAGCTACTCAACTTGGCGTACCGATTAACCAGGCAGCGATGGCAGTTGCCTGGGGCGATGCATGGACTAACATGATCCAACCATTTTGGGCGCTGCCGCTTCTGGCGATCGCGGGACTTAATTTACGTCAGATCATGGGTTATTGTACGGTAATTTTAATCTGGTCTGGCGCTTTGATTATGAGCATGATTTATTTTTTATATTGATTGACTAATTAACGTCTCCGAGAGAGGTAAACAGGCAATTGGTCGTTTGCTATGATGTCATCCTGAGGTACGAAGGATCTTACCCACATCCAAGCACAAGATCCCTCCTTTGTCGGGATGACAGTAAAAACCAGGTCGGTACAACAAAATTAGCTACCCCTTCTCAAATTTAGGCAGTAAATTAGCAACCAGTAAATCATCTGCTCCCTTTTCTAGCATTAAGGCTTTCTTAGGTTTTTCTGGTTGAACAGCAAATTCTAAACCCTGACGATAACATTCGGCGGCATGCTCATCATCCTCCAATTGTTGTAGCGTTCTCGCCATTATAAAATAGGACTCGGCGGTTGGCTCAACTCTTAAGCTTCTTTCTAAATAAAATCTTGCCTTACCCCAAAGCTCCAAATCAAAAGCTATTTTTCCAAGTGCCAGGTAAATGGAATTAGGTGGTTGAGAATTATTATTCAGCCAGTTTTCAAGAAAACTAAATTGTTTGCCTCCAGTGCTACTTTTTACTTTTCCATAGAGGTTAATCACCTCCGTATCCGGGTGCTTTTTGAGCAATGACTTGATTAATCTTTCGGCTTCATCCATTTGTTCAAAGTCGATTAATAATTCGGAATAATAGAGAATATTTTCTTTTGTTTTTCGACTGGCCGATGGCAAGCTTAACCAGGCATCTTTGAGCGACTCTAATTCGCCTTTTTTTGCTTCACAACAGAGTATTCCATGCACGCAATCTAGTTCAATATTATTGATATCTTTAGCCTCAAAAACGTTTTGTTTTTTAAGCGCTGGCATCAAACCGATGATGGCCTTGTTGTCTTGTAATTTTTGATAAGTAGTATAAATTAATTTTAACAGGTATGGATGATTTGGATGTTTCACCTTTAAGTGATTAAGCGTGGCCAACGCTTGCTCAAATTGTCCATTATCTATTTGAAGCTGTGCCTGGGTAAGTCCAACAGCCACTTTTGCTTCGGGTTCTGCTTTATGCGCTAATCGCAAATAACTATCGCGGCGATCTTGTGCGTTTTGATGTTGCGCTGCTTGTGCCGCTATCAGGTAATTAATTAGCTTAGTATCTGAGTTTTTTGCGGCGCTGATCATTGTTTTTTCAGATTGATTCCAACGCCCTTCGACAAAGGCTAACATCCCCTTGATGGTTTGTTTGCGCGATTTACGCCAATGTCTGCCACCTTGCCAACCTTTTACTCGACTAGCTCCAGAAATAATCGAACGAAAAAAGATACCTAACATCAACAAAACCGTTAGCAATATTAATATTAGAGCAACCGCAACCCAAAGGCGCATTTCATAGCTGGTTTTTTCATAGGCAATAATAACAAAACCCGGCAAATTTTTTAACCAGGAACCACCTACCGCTCCAATTACCAATGCAATCAGTAGAGCAATTTTCCATTTCATAAATTGTCCTCCTGAATTTTTTCTTGCGTATCTGATTGCTCCTCTAAATCTGTTTGCTCTTGTGTATCGGATTGCTGGTCCTGCTGTTGATTTTCTTCTAGCTCATCAGGTTGTTCTATCACTTGCAGCGACGGCTCAATATTCGTTTTTGGGACCGGGGAGGATAGCGAACTTTCTAACCAGTGATAAAGTTGTTGTTGGCTAATCTCATTGAGCGCTTTTTGAGCATGAAATTCATTGGGATAATGCACTTCGATAGGTTTGCCTTTTAAACGACTTAACTGATCAATAACTTGTTTGGCCTTTTCGTCATGTTTGAAATATAAATTGGTCCACTCAATCGCATTAGAAAGATTTAATCGATAAAGGGTCGCATTGCCTTGCACCAAAGCAATTTGCGCTTGCTGAATGGACAATTGAATATTGTTATTCAGGTTAATTCGTTGGTCAGCGGTCATCAGCGGTTTGACCGGCTCACTGTGATCTTTTATCACAACAAAATCTTTTAGAAAATTTTGGTAGACTTTTCCTAAATCAAAATCCTGGCTTTGATCAACTTGATTGTCAGTGCCGTCATTTTCGAGTGATTGTTTGATTGGTTCAAATTGCAGTGCCAGCAAATTCAAACTGGGAATTTGATGGTTAAGCGCGTCAAGTGATAAAGCGATGCCTGTGACATCGGGCTGCAAAACCAGACTTAATTCTGATAGGTCTTTTGCAATAGCCTCTCTGATCGGAAACAAACTATTATCGGCTATTTCTATGATCCGTCTATCAGCTGTTTTAAGTAATTGAATAGCGGTTTCTTTATCTTTTTGTAAGCTCAATTGAAGTTGAGCAATTTTAATCAAATAAGCCGCTTCAGCCAGCATCCAATCTTGTTTTTGGCGTCCTGACAGTGCTTTGATTTTTTCCTGTGTTGAAAAAAGGGAATCGTTTAACTGCTGATTTTTTGCCGTTAATTGATTCAGTTGTAGTTGAGTTTGATTAGCCGCTTGCATTGAAGCTTGACCAGAATTTTTTGCTAATTCTATCACTTGAGTTTGTTGACTCATTTGGGTGTTGATTTTCGCTTGTTGTTCAAGCCAGTTTTGCTTAAAAAGATGTTGTTGATAAATCGTCCAGCCAGAAGCTAGTAGCGCCATCACTAATAAAAATGCGACCAAGCTGGGCACCATCCAGTTTCTTTTGCTTTTGTTAGACTGCATTTTTGGCATTGGTTTCGCGTTAAACATCGCTGCGGGTGGCGTTGTTTCAACTGTCGCGTGCGTTTCTTTTGATGACGTACTTGTATCAGTTTTTGAATCAGTCAGATCGGCCGTCTTTTTTGCAACAGGTGTTGCTTTATCTACCGACTTTATTTCTGAGACAGGTTTTATATTGACCGTCTTATCATTACTACTGTGTTCGGAATGACTTTTCTCCAATTTAGACTTATTCTTTTTGGCGTTTGAATTTGTCTTATCCGAAGTTTTTTTATCAGAAACCTTTTTATCAGAACCGCTAATATTATTTGAATTTTTGTTACCTGGCTCAGAACCTTTCTCGTCACTCATAATGATTTATTCCAAATGAAATTTTTAACGCATTCTACTAATTGTTGATCGGTCGCATCGAATGATTGCGCCACCACACTAAAACCCAATTTTTCCGCTTCACTGGCAATTCTATCACTGCTGACAATAATTCGGCAGCCATTTGGTTTGCACTCTAGTATACGCCAAAGGTTATTTAACGCTTGTGAACTGGTCACAAGCCAATAAGGACTGAGTTGATTATAAGATGCTATTTGTTTTTGAGCCAATAAATCCGGTAATTTTCGTTGATAAACTGCCAGTTCAGTGACTTTAACTCCGGCGGCTTCCAGACCCGTTTTGAGCTTGTCTCGGCCCCCCAAACCTTTGATGATCAACCATGATTGCCCGGCAATATCTTTTAATTGCGGCATTGACAGCAATCCTTCGCTGTTCATTTGCTGCGGGAAATGGACCGGTTGTAAGGTTTTTGGGTTTGAAATTTCATCTTCTGTCAATTGATCCACATCGAATTGCAAAATCGCAGCCGTTTGTTGACCAATGGCATACAAAGGATTGTGTAGCAGGTTTGCCCAGTCATGGGAGTTTAGTTGTTTTCTGGCTTGATCGACGGCATTTCCGCTGATGAATATCACGCCGTCAAAAGCAGATAATGCTGGAGGTACATCTTCCACATAGTCGGCAATGGTAATTAACGGACAATGGTCTATCTGTAGGGGGTGATCGTTGCTCGATAATTCCTTGAGTCGCTTCACAAGATCAGTTGCCCGATTAATCGGTCGAGTAACAATAAAATGAGAAGGACTAGATTTATTCATTGGTTAATTTTTATCACTCTACTGGTAGGAGCGCGCCTCTGAGCCGCGAATCGATGGCAAGCTGCCGTATGCGTTGTATTGGTGGAATTCATTTTCGACAGAATACCTTTTACTTTAACTTCTTTTCGCGCCGGGACGGTCGCTCCTACCTACTCGCCTAACGCTGCCAGGATTTCACCGGCCCCTGAAGATAATAATTGCTTCGCAAGGGTGATGCCCAATTGCTCTGTCCTATCAAGAGGACCAACAATTTGATCTTGAATAATCAGACTGCCATCCACCTTACCAACCAGCGCTTCAATATGAATGGAGTCATTTTTGACCGTAGAAAAAACGCCGATTGGAACCTGGCAACCTCCCTCCAGTGTTTGATTAACCGCCCGTTCTGCCGTCACTCGATAGGCCGTTTCCGTGTGGTTTAAAGGGGCCAGATACTTTTGGATACGGCTATCGTCTACCCGGCATTCGATTCCTACCGCCCCCTGACCGCCCGCTGGTAACATCCACTCAGTCGAGATTTCATGAGCAATACGCTCCGCCAAACCCAGTCGCTTTAGACCGGCCGAGGCGAGGATTATGCCATCATATAAACCCTGATCCAGTTTTCCCAGTCGTGTCCCCACGTTTCCGCGCAAATCCAGGATTTGAATATCCGGTCTTTTGGCTTTTAACTGACATTGGCGGCGAAGACTGCAAGTACCCACCTTGGCACCTTGCGGTAAATCATCGATATTCTTGTATTTATTGGAAACAAAGGCGTCTCTAGGATCTTCCCGTTCGCAGATAACACTCAAACCCAGCCCTTCAGGAAATTCCATAGGCACATCTTTCATAGAATGAACCGCAATATCAGCCCGACCATCTAACATAGCCAACTCAAGCTCTTTGACAAAAAGGCCTTTTCCACCGATTTTAGCCAACGGCGTATCCAGTATTTTATCTCCACGGGTGACCATGGGGACCAATTCAACAGTTAGATCAGGATGAATTTTTTCCAACTCTGCTTTTACAAATTCGGCCTGCCATAACGCGAGAGGGCTCTGACGAGTGGCTATTCGGAGGATATCGGTCATTGTATTACCTTGGACAGTGGTCTGGATTAATCGGATAATTATTTATCCTGGGATAATCAGGGAATTCTATCATTTTAATTGCTGGCTGTAATAACCTCGATCAATAATTGTGATATTTGCTCTGGTCAAGAACTCACCTATGCCCGTCCCACTTCAAGATGCCGGATTCAGGAATAAGGTATCACTCCGCCAGCCCCAGGTATCTCTATTTGCTACTTAAATCAACTTAATAGCCTTGTGATCCAGTTACTTTAAGCTGTTAGACTTACCTTAACTACCGATAGGAACAATAATAATGCACAGCAATCGAAACCAAATCCTTCAGTGGGCTGAGTCAGACCAATTTGAAACAGAAAATATCGATCTAGTCATTCAAATAGCCGAAGCTGAGCCAAAATCAGCCGAGTGGATCAACTTTTTGAAGATAGCTATGTTGTGGTCAGCGATTATATCGATTGGCAGTGGCGTGATTTTTTTCTTTGCTTACAATTGGCAAGATATAAGCCGATTTAGCAAATTCGCATTGGTTGAATCGGTGATGCTTATTGCTACTTTGGCTTATATTCGTATCGCCTCAACAAAAATGCTCACTTCAGCTACTTTGATGGCGATGTCGATTTTTACCGGGGCATTACTCGCCCTTGTTGGCCAAACCTATCAAACTGGCGCCGATCCCTGGCAACTATTCGCCACTTGGGCTCTGTTGATGCTGCCCTGGGCGATAATCGCCAAGGCCAGTAGTGTGTGGATATTGTGGGTGGCGCTGATCAACCTGTCGGTCGCACTTTACCTTGAGGTCTCCGATGGAATGTTTGGGATTTTATTTAGCGAGGAGGTTGGCCTTTGGATTTTTGCTATCCTCAATACGGCTTTATTGTGCGTTTTTGAATACCTTTCTTTGCTGCAAAAAAATGCCAGCAATAATCGATACGTTAATCAATTATTAGTACTGGCTGCAGGAACGGCCACATCCTTTTTAGCACTTTGGGCAATTTTTGAATACAAAGTTGAACTCGCCGGATTTGTTTTTTATGCGGTCTGGATCGGTTGCGCTTATTATATTTATCGATACAAGATCCGTGACCTGTTTGTTTTATCAATGGGTTCATTCAGCGTTATTATTGTTATGGTTAGCCTTTTAATTGAAGGCATTGGTAACAAATTGGATGACGGAGGTTTTTTATTAATCAGTTTTGCCATTATTGGTCTATCGACGCTGGCCGGTATGTGGTTAAAGAATTTGTCCCAACAGTTTTCGCAAGAATCTGATGTTTTGGAGTCAGACGCATCATCCACTTCACATGCGGAGGTGCAATCATGAACTCAGCAAACAATTTATCGGTGCAAAATCTTTGGTCGAAGCTAAAACAATCCAATCTGGTGCAAGGTGAAATGCCAATTGCCCATACCAATGAAACACCTTGGTATATTCGCGCGATGCAAGGATTCGCCGGATGGATAGCCGCTTTTTTTCTACTGGCTTTTTTTGCTACCCTATTCGCCTGGATGTTTGACCGAGAAAGCGCTTTTGCCTTAATCGCTATCGGACTGATTGGCAACACCGTCGCTTATGCTTTATTTAGAGCCAGTAATAAAAATGAGTTTTTTCACCAGCTAGGATTAGTATTTAACTTGTGCGGTCAGCTAATGGTTGCCTGGGGCATTTACGAGGCCGCTCGCTCATTTGACGCCAATTATTTTTTTATTCTGTTTATCTATCAAGCAATTTTGGTATTCACCATCCCCGATTTTGTCAGCCGAGTATTAACTACCTGGTTTGCCATGTTTGCATTATTCGCCGGTTTTAGCCGCATGGGGATATTTAATATAGGCGCTGCTATGGCAAGCGTCATATTTGCCATTGTCTGGCTCAATGATCTTGGTTGGAAAAAACACAAACATCTATGGGAGCCAATCGGCTATGGACTGGCTCTTTCGATGCTGCAATTTAACGGTCAATTATTATTTGGCGGTGAGTTTTCCTGGTGGTATCAATCCAGTCAACTAAATTGGCTTAATCAATATTCTTATTGGTTGAGTGAGATCCTTATCGCGGCTATTTTTGTCAATATTCTATTGAAACTGGCTAAACATTATCAAATAAAACTTCAATCTCAGGCGGGATTATTAATGGTTTCTAGTGGGCTTTTAGTGATTGCTTTAGGCTACTTTATTATCGGGACCAGTGGCGCATTATTATTGCTTTTGATTGGATTTATGAAACAACGCCGGTTGTTGATCGGCTTGGGAGTCGTTGCTCTGCTTGGTTTTATTTCCTGGTATTACTACAACCTGGGACTCACCTTGCTAACAAAATCGATCATACTAATGGTGTTTGGAATCGTTTTCTTTATCGGCTTTTATTTACTAAGTATTTATAGTGGCGGCAAACGTTTATCACTAGATAATCTAAAAACGAAATATCAGATGGATAGAATTAAATGGATAGCGGTTGGGGCAATGCTTCTAGTGCTCGTATTGGTGAATGCAAATATTTATAAAAAAGAACAAATACTTGAAGATGGCCAAGTTGTTTTATTAGAATTAGCCCCAGTTGATCCTCGCTCATTGATGCAAGGTGATTATATGCGGCTAAGATTTGTGATTGAAAGTACCTTGTTAGAAAAAAGAATTCATGATACAGAGTCAAATCATAAATCGAGTGGTTATTTTGTTGTCAATCTCGATAAAAATAACATAGGGACTTTTGCACGGTCTGATAGCGAAAAAGAACTCGCTGACAATCAAATTAAAATACAATTTAGGGTTCGCGATTCAAAAATTCGTTTGGCAACTCATGCCTTCTTTTTTGAAGAAGGAACGGCCTCTGAATTTGAAAAGGCACGATACGGCGAGTTCAGAGTGGACTCTAGTGGAGAGTTATTACTTAATAATTTGAGAGGTGAATCGTTTGAAGTTCTTGGTTTTAATCGGCCAAGCAACTAATATTTTGGTAATCTAGTTACAAGGATCAATTGGGTTCTGATGGACCCAATTGATCTTCATTAGCACAATCACTGGTCTATCAGTTTTTGCCAACTCCCGTACATGGGATTCGGCAATAAAAACCACTTATTCCCCCAGAAATTCTTATATCTCATTATCGCTTCATCGCGTGCATTTTTGGATAAATGTTTAGCACTGATAAAATCATTCAAGTCGTCGCCAATTAACATGATAACGCGAAAATCTTTTTCAACAAAAAGTCGCCGAGAGGCTTTATCACCGGTCCAATTTTTCCGTTCGTTTTTCATTAAAACGGTATCAATTTGAGTCGATAGCGGAAACCCTAAACTGGCTAAATTTTTTCTTGTGCCCTTCTCTACTGCAGCTCCTCTATTGGTGACATAAAAAATAGTCACTCCTTTTTGAGCGGCAAGCTGCAGGAATTCCAGAGCGCCTGGCATCGCTGAGGCCTTCCCTTTTTTTTGCCAAGCCACCATCAAATTAGCGTCATATTTGCCATTTGCCTGGAACTGTTTTTGCACATCCAAATTGCTAATAACAGTTTCATCTACATCAACGATTATGGCGGCCTTTTGTTTTTGTGGATGCACAGTCTTAAGACCCGGTTCAGTTTCAGATAATGCGCTGTCATCACTTTTCAGCCTCGATTCCAATTGACTCGTTGCTGCCATGAAGGTTTGCAGTGAAAGGCCATCATATTCAGGGGAAACAGCAACCCAGTCCACATCTGGAACTTTTGTTATTTTTACTGAACCAGTTAACTCACTTTCAACTCGACCCTGGCCACCTTGTTTGTTGGTACAGCTTGCGATTGAAATTAAACACAGTAGTAGCCCGATCTTTTGAATAATCACTCTAGTCTTCCTAGTTAACATGACAATATAGAATAACCGCTAAATTGCACCCAAACCTACTCCAGCGTTGGCATTAATTTTTAGCTACTCTTGAAGTTATAATATAGCAGATTTGCTGAGATAATGGTGGCTAGCCTCGCTTATTTTTTAGATGCAAATGCATTCTAGTTTTGGTTCAAATTAAGATGTTATTTAACAAACTGTTTTTTGATGGGCCGTATTTCTAGTTGCTTAAACGCGGCTCCATGGCCAATAACTCTCCCCTATTATAGGGAATTTGCGCGGCACATGAAGATGAAGTTGATAAAGACGATTTTTGATCATTGTGTGACATGATAGACCCCCTTATTATTTCCAGAAAGACAAAGCGATTTTACGCTCGTCTGGCTGTAGGCGTTGGAGTAATCAAAAAAGCAATCGAAAAGCAATGAAAGGGCATGGTTTTAACATGTCCCTTTAGTCTTTTAAAACTGACATACACTCGCATGCTGCATACTACGCTTTGACGTAGGTTTAACTGATTGATATTTAACATTAATCTCAATACGATACCGAACAATTTTCAACGTAAGGTGAAGTAATAACGCTTGCAAAAAAAGCACGTACCTATAAACTATTGATTTTAAACCATTTAAGGTTCTCGCTCAGTGATTCATCCCATTACTTGTGGTTTACTGAACAGAATAAGCTGTTAGGTTTTTCATCATGTCCGCACATACATTTGAAGATGTTCATTCAATGATGGGTATGACTCTTTGTTATATTCAATTTGTTGAAAAGCATATAAAATTTATCACCACTTTTATTTTACAAAATGGTGAGGCTCTAGATTTAGATAAACTAAACTCTCTTAATAATAAAGAAAGTAAAAAAGCACTTGGTTATTTTATTGGACTTATAAAAAGTCGAGCAGATGTAATTCCTGAATTAGAAGAACTCATGGCTAATTTCCTACAAAATAGAAATGACTTTATACATAACCACGACGAGATCGATGGGTGGGATTTAGATACAGAGGAAGGTGTTAAAGTTGCTAAATCATTTATGTCTAAATTACTTCTCCAAGGGCAAAAGTTGAATCATATATTTGTTGCTCTAACTTGTCGCTGGCAAGAGCAAACCGGGATCTATCCTCCTACAGCGAATGGCGATGAAGCTTTAATCAATAAAATAGATGCAGAGTACGGTGCGTTTGTTGACGATATATTTACACAAAAAACCTAACAAGAAATTAAACAAGGACAAAAAACAGTTGGCTTTTGCTCCTTCGTCGCTTATTTTAGCCAACAATTTTTTGCCTGTTCATTAGGCGTTAAGCATTAAGCAAACCTATTAATGTATCCAGAGTAATAACCAGATAAAATGAGAAAGAAAATCATGTTACGTAAACTTAATTTAATAGCGTCGTTTAAACTCTTTATAACAAGTATTCTATTGTTCTCAACCACAATTGCCAGTGAGGTATTTGCAAATGCTGGAATGTTAATAATGGTTCAGAATACCAATGGTACTTTTGTTTTGTTAGAACGCGATAGAGACCGCGACTATTTTGAGTTTCCTGGTGGAACAACGGAGATAGCTCAAAGCCTCACTAGTCAAAATACAATAGTAGAATCTGCCTATGAAACAGCCTTGAGAGAAACCGTTGAAGAAACACGAGGCTACCTGGGTCGTAGAGAACTTATGGCAGCATCTGATCCTGTAAAGTGGCGGATCGAAATAGATGACTTTGTTATCTTCCGTGTAAAGACTGAGATGTTTGATTTGAATAACATTCTTTCAATTAAAATTCCGGCGCGTAATAATGGGCATTGGACTCCAATGCTTGAAATCATAGATTATGCATGGGTGGATATAAACTTAATACTTCATTCAAAATTATCAAAAGTAGTAGATACTAAAGGACGTGAAATTCAGGTTCGAAGTAATTTACCTGAATACATTAAACTGGCAAAAAAGAAAGGTTGGTTTTTGTGAATCTAAAGAAATCGATTTACAGATTATTAATCTACATAAAAAAGTTGTGAAATGGATCCAGTAGCCGTTCACAATTTTTGTACTAAAAACAGCACCAAAAAACCTCACCAATTACATAGACGTTATATGACTGCCGCACTCTTATCTTGGGGTTGGCAAACTCACCCACAACCTAGATAAATTTAATTTTTAGAAACAACTACTGGATCTGAACTAATTTAAATCCCTCTTTCCTTAACAATTCCACTATACCGTTTTCACCAATAATATGCCCCGCACCAACTACCACAAATAATGATCTATTTGCTTTGATATTTTTTGAAATCTTTTTTGCCATATTGATATTACGATCATCAAATAGTGCATTATACATCTCCTTAGCACCTGACTGTTCAAAATCAGCTTGAAACATTGTCAACATCGCATCGTCATTACCTGATTTCCACGCATCAAATAATCCAACAAAACCCTCCTTTCTCATTTGCAAACTTTGCATTAACATTGATTCTTGCTGCTGTTGATCAAAACCACCCAATAATTTAAATTGGGATTCGGCAGTTTCCAGACTAATCACATTTCTTTTTGTTTGATGCGCCTTTTTTAAGAAATGTTTATCGATACCTAATTCATTCTGATACCCCAATTTTTGCATACTCATTAATGACAATTGCACACTTAAAAACCAGGCCTGATAAGAAGAAAACTGCTGACAGGGAAGTGATTTTTTTGTACAGGCTTGTTTGTACAAAGCTAAACCTTCTGGACTCAATCTTTTTTCTAATGGAACCGTTGAATTAAGACCGTACTTTTGAACCAGAGGGATCATTTTCGCTTCATCTTCTGGCTTTAAATCGATTTCAACCATCAGGTGATTGGTAATTTCGTATGCTTTATAAACGGCATCGGACAATGGATACATGTCAGGTGATCCAAGATGGATCGAGCCAAACAAATAACTGGTATTGCCATTTTTTTCAACACGCCATAAATCCGGTTGGCCATTGTCGGCTAGCAGTTGATTTGATGTCAGCCATAAAATAGCGATGATAAGATATCTAAAAAGCGATAGACTCATTATGATTTCCTTTGCTTTGTTTGAACCTAGAATAATCCAATTGAATAGAATTCCATTATGTTAGAAATTAGACCCAATTGCGAATGTTGTGGCACGGACCTTCCGCCAGATTCTGCTGATGCAAGAATATGTACCTATGTCTTTTTAAACTATATACCCGTTATCCTTCAATCTGTATAATTCAGCCAATAGATTTTTGAAGATAGCCAACGACTGACTATGAAAAAAAGTACCACTGCATTAATTATTCTTGATGGTTGGGGATACAGCGAATCAGCTGACTCTAATGCCATCATGGCAGCCAATACACCCACTTGGGATATGCTGTGGCAAACCTACCCTCACACCCTTATATCAGCCTCTGGCACTGATGTTGGCCTGCCAGACCAGCAAATGGGCAATTCCGAAGTAGGTCATCTTAATTTAGGGTCAGGCCGGGTCGTTTACCAGGACTTTAGCCGCATTAGTAAAGCCATTGAAGATGGCGAATTTCAACAAAATGAAGTCATTTGTGCAGCCATCGACAAGGCGGCCGACAATCATAAAGCACTGCATATTATGGGATTGCTTTCCGATGGAGGAGTGCATTGCCATATTGATCACATTAAAGCGGTGATGCAATTAGCTAAGGAAAAAGGGGTAGAGGAAATTTATCTGCACGCCTTTCTGGATGGCAGAGATACACCGCCAAGAAGCGCACAACAATATATTGATCAAATTGAGCAACTAGGCGCTGGTCGAATTGCCAGCATTAGCGGTCGATATTACGCCATGGATAGAGATCAGCGCTGGGATCGAGTTGAACTGGCTTATCGAATGCTGACTCAATCTGACACCGAATATCATTATTCGAATGCAACGGATGCGCTAAATGCCGCATACCAACGAGACGAAAATGATGAATTTGTTAAACCTACTCTGATCGCAGACAAAGTTAGTATTTCAGCAGGCGACTCAGTTATTTTTATGAACTATCGTGCTGATCGAGCGCGCGAGATTACCCGGGCATTTGTTGATAATGATTTTGATGGTTTCGATAGAGGCGCAAAAATCGAGCTCGCAGATTTTGTCATGCTGACTCAATATGCGGATACGATCAAAGCTAGCTGCGCCTATGGACCGATGTATTTGCCAAAAGTTTTAGGAGAGCATTTACAAGATTTAGGCAAAACCCAACTAAGGATTGCCGAAACCGAAAAATATGCTCATGTGACCTTTTTCTTTAGTGGCGGTAGAGAAAAACCATTTGTTGGTGAAGATCGTGAACTGATCCCTTCTCCTCAAGTCGCCACTTACGACTTGCAACCTGAAATGAATGCGCCGTTATTAACCGATAAGTTTGTGGCCGCGATTGAAAATGGAAAATACGACTTTATTATTTGTAACTTTGCCAATCCCGATATGGTGGGACACACCGGTAATTTTACGGCGGCAGTCAAAGCCATTGAAGCGTTAGATGGCTGTTTGGATCGCATCGTCAATGCTCTACTTGATAACAATGGCCAGGCAATGATCACTGCCGATCACGGAAATGCTGAAAAAATGATGGATCATCAATCCGGCCAGCCGCATACCGCTCATACCAACTATCTGGTACCCTTTATTTATGTCGGAAAAAACGCTAAGGCGACCACCAAACAAGGTGTTTTATCAGACGTTGCACCAAGTTTATTATCTGTTGCCGGATTGCCGATCCCAAAAGAAATGACCGGTAAACCTTTGATGGAAATCATCGAATAAAATTAAATCTTAACAACTTACGGAGATTGCCGCGCTACGCTCGCAATGACAGATCAAATTTGATTAAATACTTAACCATAGTTTTCTTGCTTCTATTTTCAGTCATCGGCTTCGCCGACTCCGATCAATCCGATCTAGAAAAAGAAGCCGCCAAGCAGGAGTTACATCAACTCAAAAGCAAGATCACATTACTGCAATCCAGCCTGTCAAAAAAACGAAAGCAACAATCTAGCGCCCTAAAAAAACTACGAAGCTCAGAAAAAAAGATCGCAACCGCAACAAAGATACTGCGTTCAACCATTCGCCAATTAAACAAAAAAGAAAAAGAGCTAAACAAACTTCGCCAGAAACAAAAAACATTAGAAGTCGACAAACAACTTCAAAAGAAAGCCCTTGCTGATCAACTTCGATCAGCTTATATGAACGGTAAACAGGAATATTTAAAGCTGTTACTCAACCAGCAAGATCCTGATGAACTGGGTCGAATGTTAGTCTATTACGATTATATGAATAAGGCTCGTAGTGAACAGGTTAAAGAGCTGCAAACAACTCTCAGCGAGCTCAAGAATATTGATTTAGCCATTCAAAAGGAAATTCAAAAATTAGAGATTTTACGCAGCTCTAAGGAAAACGAAACCAAACAATTAAAAAAACTTAAACAACGACGTAAAAAACTGGTTGATGAACTTAGCAGAGAGATAGCCACTAAGAGTGATGAACTGACCGAGCTGGAAATCAACGCACAAGAGTTACAACAGTTAATTGATTCAGTGAGAGAAACCATCGAACAAATGGATTTCACTCAACCTTTGGAAGGGCTCAAAAAAGTAAAGGGCAGACTCAGCTGGCCATCCGGAGGTAAACAAATTAAGCGCTATGGTGCACTTAATCAAGGACAGCGAAGCAGCGGAGTGCTCATTGCGGGAAAAGAAGGTAAAGATATCAACGCCATTCATCACGGTCGCGTCGTTTATTCCGACTGGTTAAGAGGATTTGGGTTACTCATGATCGTCGACCACGGAAAAGGTTATATGAGTCTGTATGGCTATAATCAGGCGCTTTATAAAGACGTTGGAGACTGGGTAGAAGCCAATGAAGCAATTGCAACACTAGGACAAAGTGGTGGTCAAAAACGGCCTGCACTTTATTTTGAATTGCGTCATCAAGGCAAGCCGATTAATCCAAAAAAATGGTTTCGTCGATAAACTCAACGAATAAACGTTTTAGTATTTGCCGTTAATCCAAAGGCAAATATAAACCTTAGAGATCCCGGTTACCTATAATCAGGGTAATAATAGCTAAGTTTTCCGACTTAAGATTCTGAGCCTCTGCTATAATCTGTCCATTCTTGTATGCTTAGGCCGTCTATTGTGCAATCTACCGATTTTTCATCTTTACCACTCAGTAAATCTTTACTCACCAATCTTTCCACCTTGGGTTATCAACAGATGACGCCAATACAGGCGCAAAGTTTGCCGTTGATCCTGGCAGGAAAAGATGTAGTTGCCCAGGGAAAAACCGGCTCCGGTAAAACGGCCGCTTTCGGTTTGGGTTTATTGCATAACCTGGATGTAAAACGTTTTCGAGTGCAGACGCTAGTATTATGTCCTACCAGAGAACTCGCTGATCAAGTGGCTAAAGAAATTCGCAGGTTGGCTCGCTCAATTCACAATATCAAAGTACTGACTTTGTGTGGTGGTGTATCGCTCGGCCCGCAAATTGGCTCTTTGGAACATGGCGCGCATATTATTGTTGGCACACCAGGACGACTTGAGGACCATCTAAATAAAGGTCGCCTAAATTTAGACAACCTTAACACCTTGGTGCTGGATGAAGCAGATCGGATGCTAGAAATGGGTTTCCAACCGGCACTCGATTTGATTTTTTCCCTTTGTCCAAAAAAACGTCAAACCTTGTTATTTAGTGCGACTTTTCCCGATCAAATCAAACCGATCACCAAAAATATCATGAATGATCCGGAAACGGTCAAAGTTGTATCGACTCATGATAGTAGCAGCATTAATCAGCATTTTTTCCAGATAGAAAATAATAGTCAGCGAATGACCGCACTGAGATTGTTGTTGGCAAAATATCAGCCCGGATCCAGCGTCGTCTTTTGTACCACAAAAATCGAAACTCAATCGGTCGCCGATGAATTATCCAACTATGGTTTCAGCTGCATGGCATTGCACGGCGATTTGGAACAAAAAGATCGCGATCGCACTCTGGTAATGTTTGCCAATAAAAGTGTGTCGGTATTAGTAGCAACGGATGTGGCCGCTCGCGGCCTGGATATTGATAATCTGGACGCCGTGATCAACTATCAAATATCACGCGATCCGGAAATTCATGTTCACCGTATTGGCCGTACTGGTCGGGCTGGAAGCAAAGGTGTAGCACTGACTCTAATCGCGGAAAATGAAATTCATCGAATGATCAAACTAGAGGATTATTTGAAACAATCGATTAAAATGGAAAAGTTACCGGGCAATGAATTTTTGAACAAAGCGATGGCCAAACCCAGTATGGCGACTTTGCAAATTGACGGTGGAAGAAAACAAAAAGTCCGTCCTGGGGATATTCTTGGTGCATTAACGGCTAAGTCAAATAAGACTGGTAAGAGTGAAATTAGCGGTGATCAAATCGGCAAAATTCAGATCTTTGACTTGAAAGCCTACGTAGCTGTCAATCGAAAAATTGCCGATGCTGCACTCAAGAAAATAGTTAATGGTAAATTAAAAGGGCGCAGCTTTAAGGCTCGTTATATACAAAGTTAATTTTATCCAGCCCGTAGGGTGATTTTGTGTGTGCTTGTTATGGTTTTTTTTCTTCAGCCTTCTTAACACGTATTTGGTTGCTGCCGATTTTTTTGTTGTTTAGATTTTTGATTGCCGTCTTTGCTTCCCCTATCTTTGGCATTTCAACAAATCCGAAGCCTTTAGACGCACCACTAACTTGATCAACGACGAGATCACAAGATTGAACGTTTCCGAAGGCTTGAAATAAATCGTTCAACTCTTCCTCTGTAGTTGAGCGATCTAAGTTACGTACTAATAATTTCATATATATTCCAGGAGTAGGTTATTCATTAGTGATAATGATTTTGATTGCATAATGCAGAGCTAAAAAGCGCTGCTTTTAGTGTCATTTTTCGACGCTTTATTAGATTTGTTTTCTCTAATTGCATCCTTTATTATTTTTTGCATTTTAGGCATCGCTTTAGCCATTGCTTTCTCTGTAGCCTGGTTATAGCTATTCATAACATATTCATTCAAGTTTGCAGACGCTTCCATTACGGTTTTAATTTCTCTTTGAGACTCAGGCTCTTCATATTTATTGACAACATTCAGTATTTCTTCTTCTGTATAATTATCATTCCAAGTTTGCGAGTAAATATTTATAGCTTCCTTCGTAGTCCATGAGTCCAAAATTTCATCCATCATTTTTTGAAACACAACTTCAACCTCCTTTCTTTTTTCAGGAGGAATTTTAGACAGCGTTCCACGGAGTTGTCGCATTACCATTGCCACCTGCTTCTTGGATGATTCTTCCTGCATTTCTTTTGCTTGATCTAAAACTTGGTTTATTCCCATTGCGTTCATCATTCTTTCTGCGGGAGTTAACTCAGCAGAGTTAACATTGAAAGCAAAGCAACCCAAAATTAATAGTTTCCTTAGATACATATTCATACTCCAATCTATAATATATTATTCTTGCCAGTAAACCATAATAAAACGGATTGCAAGAAGATGCTAAAATTTATTTTGTCAAATAACAAATAGTCTATAGCAAGCAATTTTGATTGCAAGCAAAACAAAGCATAGCATGCTGCAAACTGAAAAATTGAACGTCCGTTTTGAGCCGGAATACATTGTGTATCGCGATCATGATACCGGCTCTAGGATAACGAGGATAATTCTAATTAAACTAAAACCTGATTTTTGTTTTGTCATACCAAATTTGATCAACTAAAGCTAATCAGTTTAGGTTTCTATAGGTAAGGAATCACTCGCGCCCCATTCGCTCCAACTGCCGTCATAAACGATTGTATTGGTAATTCCACATTCTTCTGCAGCAAGTGCCAAAATACAAGCTGTCACTCCAGAACCACAACTAAAAACTAATTGCTTTGCGTTAGCGTCGACGCTTGATTCGAAAGTCTTTTTTAATTCATTT
>Ga0316205_10000788_pt1 | contig 48889 bp, 42 predicted proteins | sample 3monthpyrite_MG_FD_204941 | JGI IMG/M metagenome (GOLD analysis project Ga0316205, IMG submission 204941) | Microbial mat bacterial communities from mineral coupon in-situ incubated in ocean water Damariscotta River, Maine, United States -... | ecosystem: Environmental > Aquatic > Marine >...
CCACCTCGGTATTGCTGCGCCCGCCGCGATAGTGGCCTTCGGTCACGTCCGATGCCGCATAGAAGGCCCGATAGGCCGGCAGGTCCGCCGGTGCCGGTGCGCGCAGGGTCAGGCGGCTGGTGTCGAGAACAGGGGGCATCCGCGTCATGTCACGCAGTCCCTCGTCCGCGCAGGGCGGTCCAGAGCAGCATACCCGCGATCATCGCTCCAAGGAACACCAGCCCCGGCAGGCCGCCGAAGCTGAGCGATGCCATGGCCGGACCGGGGCACAGACCCGCCAGCGCCCAGCCGAAACCGAAAAGCGCGGCACCCCCCAGCAGATGCGCATCGAGCACCGGCGCGGACGGGCTTGGTATGGGCGTGCCCAGCACGGATGTTTCGCGCCGCGCCGCCACGCGCCAGGCGATCAGCATGGGCAGGATCGCGCCCCCCATGACGAAGATCAGCGTGGCATCCCACGCACCGAAAATGTCGAGAAACCCCTGCACCTTTACCGTGTCGGTCATGCCCGAGACCAAAAGGCCCGCCCCGAAGAGGCCACCGGCCAGAAGCGCCAGAACCGCCCGCATCAGACCACCCCCAGCGCGTGCCGGGCCACGGCCAGCGTGACGACGCCCGCGCCGACAAAGGCCAGCGTGGCTGCAATGCCCCTGAGCGAAAACCGCGAAATGCCGCAGACCCCGTGCCCCGAGGTACAGCCATTGGCCACGCTTGTGCCGAGGCCCACGGCAAGGCCTGCGACGGCGACTATCAGGAGGTTGCCCGTGATATTGGTGTTCGCCCCGCCACCCAGCGTCAGGAAGGCAGGGATGCCGATCAGACCGGTCACAAAGGCCAGACGCTCACCCAGGTTGGCGCGGCCCGTGCCGTCCACGATTCCGCTCAGCAGGCCGCTGGCCCCCATCACCCGGCCATTGAGCAGCAGGAAGCCTGCCGCAGCACAGCCGATCATCAGCCCGCCGATCAGGCCCGCTATCCAGGACGGCTCCATCATTTCTTCTTTCCGAAGCCCGAAAGGCCGGGGGGCAGCGCCGCGCCGCCGCCACCGCCGAGGCCCGGCAGGCCGCCGCCGGGCAGGCCCTTGCCCATCTGCTTGGCGGCCTGTTCCAGAGCCTTGGGGTCAAGGCCCGCGGCCATCTCTTCGGGGCTGGGGCCGCCTTTGCCGAACATGCCCTTCATGGCCTGTTTGAGCATCCCGCCTTTGCCCATCTTGCCCATCTTCTTCATCATGTCGCCCATCTGGCGCTGCATCTTGAGAAGGCGGTTGAGATCCTGCACTTCGAGCCCGGCACCGGCGGCGATGCGTTTCTTGCGCGATGCCTGAAGGATCTTCGGGTTGGCGCGTTCCTTCTTGGTCATCGAGTTGATGAGCGCCACCTGGTGCGTCAGCACCTTGTCGTCGAACCCGGCCTCTTCGACCTGTTTGGCCATCTTGTTCATGCCGGGCATCATGCCCATCATGCCTTCCATGCCGCCCATCTTCTGCATCTGTTCGAGCTGCATCTTGAGGTCGTTCATGTTGAACTGACCTTTCTGGAAGCGCTTCATCATGCGCTCGGCCTGTTCGACCTCGATGGTCTGCTGAGCCTTTTCCACGAGGCTGACGATGTCGCCCATGCCGAGGATGCGGCCCGCGATGCGATCCGGCTCGAAGGTCTCGATGGCGTCCATCTTTTCGCCCAGGCCGACAAAGCGGATGGGCTTGCCCGTCACCGCACGCATCGACAGCGCCGCACCGCCGCGCCCGTCGCCGTCCATCCGCGTGAGAATGACGCCGGTCACGCCGATCTTGTCGTCGAACTCGGTCGCCACGTTCACCGCGTCCTGACCGGTGAGGCCATCGACCACCAGAAGCGTTTCGCGCGGATTCGCGACGTCGCGCACATCCGCGGCCTGCTGGATCAGTTCGGCGTCGATATGCAGCCGCCCCGCCGTGTCGAGCATGTAGACGTCATAACCGCCCATCGCGGCCTGCATCTTGGCGCGTTTGGCGATTGCAACGGGATCCTCGCCCCTGACGATGGGCAGGGTATCCACGCCGATCTGGGTGCCGAGGATCGCCAGCTGTTCCATGGCCGCCGGGCGGTTCACGTCGAGGGACGCCATGAGGACCTTCTTGCCCTCGCGCTCGGTCAGGCGCTTGGCCAGCTTGGCAGTGGTCGTCGTCTTGCCGGACCCCTGCAGACCGACCATCAGGATCGGTGCGGGCGGGTTGTCGATCTTGAGCGCGCCGGGATCGCCTTCGCCGCGCAGAGTCTCGACCAGCGCGTCATTGACGATCTTGACGACCTGCTGACCGGGGGTGACGGATTTGGTGACCGCCTGGCCTGTGGCTTCGTCCTGCACGCGTTTGACGAAATCGCGCGCGACGGGCAGCGAGACGTCGGCCTCGAGCAGGGCCACGCGCACTTCGCGCAGGGCGGTCTTGACGTCGTCTTCGGAGAGCGCGCCCTGTTTCGTGAGCCGGTCGAAGACGCCGGAGAGGCGTTCGGACAGGTTTTCAAACATCGCTCGGGCTCCTGTCGCCAGTTGCAGGGTGCCTCCAAGATAGGTGGAGGCGGTTCAAATCACAAAGGCCCCCACGGGCGCAACGCGCTGGTGGGGGGCGATCCCGGCCCAGGGGCCATGGGACCGGAAGCGTGACGGACTTCCGGAAATGTTGAGGGGCGTTTAGGCCGGGGGAGACGGCGAGTCAAGAGCTGGGATTGGTGATCCAACGGGTACGGGGGCGTTTGCACTGCCGACGTAGCTTCCGCTCCGCCGACGTCTATCGGGCAGCCCGTAACATGGGAAACAACGGTGGCGCCTGATCGGCTTGGATGACGCCCATTTCCTCAAAACCGAAACGTTTGTACAGCGATAGATTCGCCGGGTTCGTTGACTCCAGATAGGCTGATCTTCCGTCGTTGTCACAATGCCTGAGGCAAACTTCGAGCAAAGCGGTACCCTCACCCCTTCCCTGGAACCTCGGATCGACTGCAATAAAAGCGAGATGCCAGCAGTCTTCATCGGGATGATACTGATCCATTTGTCCGAATGTTTCGAAAAGCGCACCATGCTTTTCCGGAGCAACCGTCTGCTCGAAACAGGCAACGAGCCGTTCTTCATCCGGATGTATGCCCGGCGGAAGCCAAAGTGCGCCGGCAGTGAATTCTTCGTTTCGAAAAGCACTGCCGTGGTCAAATGCACGCCCACCGAACAAATCCAGCACCCGCGGGAAGTGGTTCAGAAATTCTTCCGGCTCAGGATACAGCCAACGCATGAATGGGTCCGCTGAAAACCCAAGCGTCATGCCGCTCAAAACACTGGAGGCTTCACTTCGGTTTGATGCTTTGAACATTTCAGGACTCTTTTTTGTTTCCGCCGGCGCAGTGTTCAGGCCGGAACAGTTTTGTAGTGCCCATATCCCTGTCAAATACCGGCAATACAGTCCCGCGTGAGCGCAGTCAAATATGCCCGCTTTGGGCTCGAAGCGGAGACACGCGAAACGGGTTTCATGCTTGCAGATTGGCATCTCAAGCGTGACAACATCCGCAGCCAAATGGGAGCCTTTGATGGACGCCTCATCCACCTTTCAGGACAGCCTGCCGGTTACGTCGGACGCGCTGATCGCGCAGTTGCGGGCGGCCGGCGTGCCGTTCACCTGTTACGAACACATCCCCCTGATGACCGTCGGGGACGCCAAGCTGGTGCAGGGGCCGGTGGTGCCGGACGCGCCGGGGCATGTGCATATCAAGAATTTCTACCTGCGGGACCGCAGGAAGCGGAACTGGCTGGTGGTGCTGGAGCAGGACCGCGCGGTGGACCTCAAGGCGCTTGGGTCAGCCATCGGCGCGCCGGGGCTGTCCTTTGGTTCGCCCGAGCGGTTGCTGGAGCATCTCGGAGTGCGGCCCGGGGCGGTGAGCCCGCTGGCGATGGTCACCGGTGTGCACAGGGGCGTGCGGCTGGTGATGGATGCCGCCCTGCGCGAGGCCGTGGTGGTGCATGTTCACCCGCTGGTGAATGACCGGACGTTGGGGATGGCGCCGGGTGATCTGGTGGCGGTGCTGGAGGGCTGGGGCGCCGAAGTGGACTGGATCGCGCTCTGACCCCGAGGCCGCGATGCCTGACAGGCCGGGTATTCGGGTATTTGTGACCAGAAAGAAGCCGGGGGTCAGGGCATGGTCCCGACGCCGAGCCAGATGTTGATGTCGCGGACAAGCTCGGGGGTGCGGCGGGCGTTGGAATAGACTTCGGTGATCGGCCGGGTGCCGGTGGTGAGCACGAGGGTCGGACGGTTCAGGATGCGGCGCTTGTTCGATCTGGACCGGGTCGTCTCGACAATGGCCTTTTCGATGTCGGCCAGCGCGAGCCGGGTTTCGCTGTGTTTGAGGATCGTGCGTCGGCGCAGGAGGGCCACGCCGCTGGGCCGGTCCAGAATGAGCTGCAGGCGCTCGACAAAGACGCATATAGCGAGAAACCCCATGCCGCCCCCCACGACGCCGAAGATGAGCCCGGTCCATTCGCCCGCGAACACCAGCGCGATGCCGATGCTCACGAAGGTCATCGTGAAGCCGAACAGCAGGATGCCCATCATCCAGGGCACCTCGCCCGCGATGAGCCGGTCGGGAGTGTCGAGTTTGACGCGCATGTCGGGGTTCCCTGGTCTGAACCCCGACAAGACCGCAGCCGGGCGGATTTTGCAAGCGCGCGTCAGGCGGCGAGAGTGTCGATCCGCTCGTGGGCGCCGGTGAGCGCCTGATCCGCATTGATCATGATCTGGTCGGCGGCGATAACCTCGACCTCGGTGATGCCCAGAAACCCAAGCATGTGGCGCAGGTAGCCGCTGGCGAAATCGATTTCGGAGCCCACCGCCGTGCCGCCCGAGGCGATGGCGATGATCGCGCGCTTGCCGGTCAGAAGGCCGACGGGCCCCGTGTCCGAGTAGCGGAACGTGAGGCCCGCGCGGGCAACAAGGTCGATCCAGGCCTTGAGCGCTGCGGGGACGCCGAAATTGTAGATCGGTGTGCCGATGACGATGGTCCGGGCGGCGTGCAGTTCGTCCACCAGCCGGTCCGAAAGCGCCAGCGTGTCGCGCTGAGCTGTGCTGCGGTCCTCGGGCGGGGTGAAATTGGCAGTGACCCAGTCCTGGGTGATCAGCGGCAGGGGTTGGGCGAGGTCGCGGCGGATGACGTCACCACCCAGCCGTTCGACGATCCGGGACGAGAGTTGACGGCTCACGCTGTCCGCAAGCCGGGCGGAGGCGTCGATATGAAGAATGGTTTCGGGCATTTGGCGAAGTCCTTTGTTGTCTGTTGCTGTGCCCTTCAATCTGGACCTTGCAAAATCGAACGCAATTGTGAATTATCCACATACATTGTTGGAATTTGCACAGGGCGCGGACATGGACAGCTGGGACGAGGTGCGAACCGCCTATCATGTGGCAAGGGTGGGCACGGTCAGCGGGGCTGCCGAGATGCTGGGGGTGCACCACGCCACGGTGATCCGGCACATTGACGCCCTGGAGGAGCGGCTGGGGGTGCGGCTCTTTCAGCGCCATGCGCGAGGGTACACGCCCACCGAAGCCGGCGATGACCTGTTGCGCGTCGCGCAGGCCACGGACGATCAGTTCAGCCAGCTTGCCGGTCGGATAAAGGGCCGGGGCGACGGGGTGTCGGGCGATCTGGTGGTCACGTCGCTGGGCGGGTTGAGCCATCTGCTGGTTCCGGTTCTGGTGGCGTTCCGCCAGGCCTATCCCGAGGTCGTGGTGCGCTATCTGACCGGCGACCGCCTGTTTCGGCTCGAATATGGCGAGGCGCATGTGGCGGTTCGCGCAGGCTCGGTGCCCGACCAGCCCGACAACGTGGTTCAGCCCTTTCTGACCCAGCGTGTCGCGCTTTACGCCAGCGAGTCCTATGTCGCGCGGCATGGCGATCCGGGGGATTGCAGCGACCTCGCCAGACATTTCTTTGTCGGGGCGGACGATCCGAAGAGCCGCGCGCCCCACATGCGCTGGATGCGCGAGAATGTTCCGCCAGAGAACATCGTGTTTCGCAGCGGCGACGTCCACGCCTTGCGCCGGGCCATCGCCGAGGGTGCGGGCATAGGGTTCATGAGCCAGCTGCAGGCGCGCGAGATCGGCGGGCTGGTCGAGGTGCACGCACCGATGGATGAATGGGACGGGGCGTTGTGGCTGGTCACGCATATGGACCTGCACCGCACGGCCAAGGTGCAGGCCTTTCTGAGTTTCCTCAAGGACGCCGCCACAAGCTGGACCGAGCTTTGACCGAAGCTGCGCGCGGGCATCTTGCGATGCTGTGTTTCTCGGGGCTGATCGCGGGGTCGTTTGCGCTGGGCTCGATGGCGGCACCCCATATTGCGCCCACGGCGCTGAACGCGGTGCGTTTCGTGCTGGCCTCCCTGCTGGTGGGGGGCGTGGCCTGGAGCACGGTGGGGATTGCCCGCAGTGCCTTTGACGCGCCGTGGCGATATCTGCTGATGGGTGCCTCGATGGGCCTCTATTTCGTGCTGATGTTCGAGGGGCTGAAGACCGCGCCGCCGGTCTCGGCCTCGGCGGTGTTCACGCTGACGCCGGTCCTTTCGGGGCTGTTCGGATACATCCTGTTGCGCCAGATCACCACGCGGCGCATGGCGGGCGCGCTGGCCATCGGGGCGGCGGGCGCGCTGTGGGTGATCTTTCGTGCGGACCTGTCGGCGCTCATGGCCTTCGAGGTGGGGCGCGGCGAGATGATCTACTTTGTGGGCTGCGTGGCACATGCGTTTTACACGCCGCTTGTGCGCAGGCTGAACCGGGGCGAGCCGCCGGTGGTCTTTTCCCTTGGTGCCATATCCGGCGCCGCGCTCCTGATCACGTTGGCGGGCTGGAGCGATCTGGTGGCGACGGAGTGGTCGGCGCTGCCGGGGATCGTGTGGATCACGATTGCCTATACGGCGGTCCTTGCCACAGCCGTGACCTTTGTCCTGCTGCAATACGCGTCGCTGCGTCTGCCGAGTGCCAAGGTCATGGCCTACACGTATCTCACGCCCACATGGGTGATCGGCTGGCAGGCCGCACTGGGACAAGGGGTGCCGCGCGGGACCTTGTTGGGCGGCGTGGCACTGACCATTGTGGCGCTGCTGCTGTTGCTCAAGGACGAGTGACCGCCGTGCCGGGAGGCGTCAGAGAAACCCCGCGCCGCGCAGCGCCTTGAGCAGGGCCTGCATGTCCATCGGGTCCGGTTCGGCCAGCGGCAATTCCGGTTTCCCGCGCGGCAGGAGCGTGTTGAACGTGGTCAGGTCCACATCCGCGAACGCGGTGATCTGGACGGCCAGCGCATCAAACAGTTCCTGCCGGTGGCGGCGCTGGATCAGGCCCACCCGTGTACCCGTTTGCAGCGCGAAGGGCGCCAGGTGAAAGGCCGAGCCGTCGGTGCCGAGGATTTCCCGGGCGGCCATGTAGACCTGGCATTGTTCCTCGAGCGTGTGCCTTTGCGGATGGAAGATCGTGTAGCCCGCCCTCTTGAGCTTGCGCTGAAGGTTTGCCTCCTGGTCGACTTGCTGATCGGGCGATTTGAGCTTCGTACGCGAGACATAAATACGCTCGGGCCCGTCCGGGGTGATGCTGTCGGCGATGCGGTTGCGGATGAAGGCGCGGAACTCGGGGCTGCCGGTGCTCCAGTCGAGATGACCGAACCCCTGCGTGGGCACGATCAGCTCGTCCACCTCCGCGGGGTGGTCGATCAGCCAGATCGGCTTGCCACGGCTCAGCAGGCTGTAGAACGGCAGCAGGCGGCGGCGCATGATCGCCTCGATGTCCTTGGCGTGCATGGGTGTCACGAGGATACCGTCGATGTCGTCGTGCAGCGCTTCCAGCGGCCAGAGCCGGCCGATGCCTTCCATCAGGAAATGGCCGAAATGGTGCCGCCCGATCCCGGCATAGAGGTGTCGCCCCCGCAGGCGCCGCACCTCGGTGTCGGCGGGGCGGGAGGGCGTGCCGGAAAACCGGCCCAGCGAGATCAGCGTGCGCGACGCCTCGACAAAGCTGCCATCTGCGCGAAACACGCCCGAGGGCATGTCGCGCCCCGGACCCATCGGCCCGATGCGCGCGCGTTCGAGGATTTCGACCTGTGCGGGTGGCAGCGTGGCCGGGTCGAGGGTGATGTCCTTGTGCACGGCGTTCAGGCCCCGTCGCCCAGTTCGCGTTCGAGAAACCGCTCGAACGCGTCGAGGTTCACCGCCTCGAACTGGCCAAAGCTCTGCATCCAGATCGAGGCGTCGCGCAGCGCGTCAGGCTGGAGCTTGCACCATCTCACCCGACCGCGACGCTCCTGCATAATGAGACCGGCATTGGCGAGGACGCCCAGGTGCTTGGAAATCGCAGCCAGGCTCATCTCGAAGGGCTCGGCCACGTCCGTGACCGCCATGTCGTCCTCGAGCAGCATCGTCAGGATGCGCCGACGGGTCGGGTCCGCAAGGGCGGCGAAGACGGTATCGAGCGGGTCGGTCATGATCCTCATAAACCGCGCGGCGGGCAGGGCGTCAACCGGCTTGATCAGGAACAAGGTCATGGGACGCGCAGCGGTCCATATTGGGCCAAGCGAAAGGTAGCTGACATGTTCAACCACATCATGGTGCCGGTCGATCTGGCCGAGAAACAGGTGCAGAATGCCGCCTTGCAGGTCGCGGCGGATCAGGCAAAGCTGTACGGGGCCACGGTCACGCTGATCAGCGTGACAGGCGGAATCCAGGCCCGGGTGTCCCATTCGACGGCAAAGTACGAGGCCTTGCTGCGCGGCTTTGCAGATGAGGCGGGCGCGCGGTTGGGGGTCACATTTGGCGCGCGCGTCTACGATGTCCCCGATCCCAGCGTCGAGGTGGACCGGATCCTGATCGGTGCAATCGGGGAACTGGGCATCGATCTGGTGGTGATGGCCACGCACCAGCCGGGCTGGGTCGAGTATATCGTAAACTCGCATGGCGGGCGCATGGCGGCCCATGCCCCGGTATCGGTTTTCGTGGTGCGCAGCGGAGGCTGAACCGGAAGATCAACCGTTCGGTTGAATATCGCAAACCCACCATTCCCGTCGGCACGGCCCGGGAAGCAGGCCATTGCAGGTCTATCAGAGTTACATAATTTCATTGCAATACAGATACTTACCAGCGTTTCGCCGACTCTCCAGGCGCGCTTGACTCGCGCAGGCCCGCGCCGTAGCACTGTGCCAACCTGACGTGGGGGGTGAGACCTTTGTCCGAGGCCGATGAAAGCAAGCGTTTGGCGCAGCTCGAAGCCCGGATCGAAGCGCTGAAAGCGCCGAAGGAGAACAAGCCCCACACCGAGGAGCACTACTCGCAGGCGCATCTGGCCTGGCGGATGGTGCTGGAGCTGGTCGTCGGTCTGATGATGGGCTTCGGGATCGGATATGGGCTGGACTACCTTTTGGGAACCCTGCCCCTCTTTCTGATCGTGTTTACATTGCTGGGGATGGCCGCGGGCATCAAGACGATGATGCGCAGCGCCCAGGAGATCCAGCGTGAGAAGATGGCCGAAGAGGCCGACAGGACGACGCCCGCAGCGGACAGACCGGCCGGGCAGGACGAGGGGAAGAAAAATGGCGGCTGACAAGTACGGTGCTGCGGAAAAAGGCAAGGAGCTGGCATTCCACCCGATGGACCAGTTCATCGTGAAGCCGTTTTTCGGCGACGGCGCGGTGGGCATCTTCACCTTCACGAACGTGACGTTCTGGATGGCGCTGACGCTGCTGGCGGCTGTCGCACTTCTGGTTCTGGGCACCTCGAGCCGTTCAATCGTACCGTCGCGCATCCAGTCGGTTGCCGAACTGGCATACGGGTTCATCCGCAAGATGGTCGAGGATGTCGCCAGCAAGGAAGCGCTGCCGTATTTCCCCTATATCATGACGCTGTTCATCTTCATCGTCTTCTCGAACTTTCTGGGGCTGATCCCGGGTTCGTTCACCACAACCAGCCAGATCGCAGTGACGGCGGTGCTGGCGATGGTGGTTTTCCTGACGGTGACGATCCTGGGCTTCGTCAAGAACGGCATTGGCTTTCTGGGCCTGTTCTGGATTTCGGCGGCACCGCTGCCGTTGCGCCCGGTCCTGGCACTGATCGAAATCATTTCCTACTTCGTGCGCCCGGTCAGCCATTCGATCCGTCTGGCCGGCAACATGATGGCCGGTCACGCAGTGGTCAAAGTGTTCGCGGCCTTCGCGCCGATGTTGCTGATCTCGACCGGGATCGGCCTGGTGGTCACACCGCTTTCGATCCTGGCGATCACCGCGATCTTGGCGCTTGAAACGCTTGTGGCCTTCATTCAGGCCTATGTCTTCACGATCCTGACCTGTGTGTATCTGAAGGACGCGCTTCATCCGCATCACTGAAAGGATGCCGGGATAACCCCCGGCCTACGAAACAACCGGCGGGTTCACCCGCCACCAAGAGACACCGCAATTCCAACGTAAGGAGAATTCAAATGGAAGGCGACATCGTACAAATGGGTGCATATATCGGTGCCGGTCTGGCCTGTACGGGCATGGGCGGCGCGGCTGTGGGTGTGGGCCACGTTGTTGGTAACTACCTCTCGGGTGCCCTGCGCAACCCTTCGGCTGCTGGCGGACAGATCGCCACGATGTTCATCGGTATCGCGTTCGCGGAAGCGCTGGGGATCTTCTCGTTCCTTGTTGCGCTCCTGCTGATGTTCGCCGTCTGATCCCGACCGGAACCTGACCTTACGTTGAGGGTGAAGGGCGCAGGCCTTTCTCCCTTGCCAAACGGAAAGTTCCCACGGGGGAGGATGACGACATGGCAATCGATACTGCAAAGCTGGGTGACAAGGCCGCATCGGCCTGTGTTGACAGTGATGGTGGCGCCATCGGTATGCCGCAGCTGTGCGGCGAGTGGTTCGGCAACCAAATCTTCTGGCTGGTCGTCACCCTGGTGGTGCTGTTTTTCGTGCTGTCGCGCATAGCGTTGCCGCGTATCGCGGCGATTCTGGCCGAACGGCAGGGCAACATCACCAATGACCTGGCGGCTGCCGAGGACCTGAAGGTTAGGGCCGAGGAGGCCGAAGTGGTCTATCAGAAGGCGCTGGCCGATGCCCGCGCCGAGGCGCAGAACATCGTCGCGGCCGCCAAGGCCGAGATCCAGGCTGACCTCGACAAGGCCACAGCCAAGGCCGATGCGGAAATCTCTGCCAAGGCCGCGGAAGGCGAAAAAAAGATCGCCGTCATCCGGGCCGGCGCGCTGGAGAGCGTTACCGACGTCGCCAAGGACGCGGCCAAAGAAATCGTCGCCGCCATGGGCGGCAAGGCCGACGCGCGCAGCGTGACGGCTGCGGTCAGCAACCGGATGAAAGGGTAGTCATATGCGGATCATAGCCACACTGATCGCCCTGTTCACCGCCAGCCCCGCGCTGGCTGCGGTTGGCAAGCCGTTCTTTACCCTTGAGAACTCGGATTTCGTGGTTCTGATTGCGTTCATTCTGTTCATCGCGGTTCTCATGAAGTTCAAGGTGCCGCGTCTGGTGGGCGGAATGTTGGACAAGCGTGCCGACGGCATCAAGTCCGAGCTGGACGAGGCCCGCGCCCTGCGCGACGAGGCGCAAGCCCTTCTGGCCAGCTATGAGCGCAAGCAGAAGGAAGTCCAGGAACAGGCCGACCGGATCATCGAGCACGCCAAGGGCGAAGCGGCGGCCGCGGCCGAGCAGGCCAAGGCCGACCTGAAAGTCACGATCGCCCGCCGCCTGCAGGCCGCCGAGGACCAGATCGCCTCGGCCGAGGCAAGCGCCGTCAGGGAAGTGCGCGACCGTGCCGTGACCCTGGCCGTCGCTGCGGCCCGCGACGTGATCGCCAAGCAGATGACCGCCGCCGCTGGCAACAAGCTGATCGACGAGGCGATTGCCGACGTCGAGGCCAAGCTGCACTGATACGGGCGGTGGGGTCACACCCGCGCCAGGAATTCAAGACCCCGGGCCGCGCTGGTCCGGGGTCTTTTCGTTTTACAGGTTTGTCAGCAATGCGCCCAGCAGTGCCCCGGGCGCGTCCTCGTGCACCAGATGGGCGGCGTCGGCGATAGGCGTAAAGCTGGTGGCTCAGAAGGTTTCACGCAGTTGTTCGACCTGCGGGACGTGACGGGTCGAATGCCGAAGCGGGAAACACGAGCCAAAGCACCTGCCAGCGCGACGAGGCGGCATTGGCCGAGTATCACGCCTGGCTGGCCGAACATCTGAGCCTGGAGGCAATTCCCCCTCAAAAATGAAAGGGGGCCGTTGATTCGGCCCCTCAATCATACCCGCCCTTTTGTCTCTGGAAAGGTGTCTGCTGCTCTGGTCTTGCCTGCTAGTTTGCCGGTAGAACAAGTTCGATCCCGGCCTGAAGATGGCCGGATGCGTTGATCCTGTCCTTGTTGGCTTCGAAAATCCGGTGGCGGGCGCTGGTCTGCCCGTAGAAGCGGTAGGCGATCGAGGCGAGTGTGTCGCCGGGTTCGACCACGTAGGTGCCCTTGCCCGGGCCGGGTTGTGCGGTGGCTGCGGGGCCGAGCGCCGAGAGAAGCGCGAGCGGGTCATCCGTGCCGGCGGGGGTCGTGTCCTGTAGCATGGCGTTGATGCTGGCGGCTTGTGGCGACGGAGACGCCGCATCAGAGGCGACGTTGATCGAATCCGACAGGCCAAAGCCCAGCGCGTCGTTGCTGATCTCGGCGGCCTCGGCGGCGGTGAGTTCGGTTGCGGGGCGTATGATGTCGCGCACATCGGACAGGTCGGTTTCGGCGCGCGTGACATCATCGCCGCCCGCCGGGCTGACCGGTGCACGCGGATCGGGTCCGGGCCGAATGACGAGAAGGGCAATGGTGGCACTGAGGAACGCGGCGGAAATCAGAACGATACGGCTCATGGGCAGGGCCTTGGAAAAGTGGCCGAGCCGCACGTTTGCCGTGTCGGTGTACCCTGTCCTGACGAGACCCGTGTCACGGTCCCCTGTCCCCCAATAGCTTGGTGCTCGTCCTGCCATTGCAGCGGCACCGATGACTGCCTGGTCAAGATATAGGCGAATCACCGCGAATCGGTCAACATAAAGTGATTCGATTTCCAGCGAATCGGTCCGTTTTTCGAATCACTGCGGCGACAGACGGCCCGCGTGGCCGGTATTTCACCCGTTCTCGCGCAGGACCGTCCCGGCGAGGTAGAGCGACCCGCAGATCAGCACGCGCGCCTCCGGCGCGGCTCTGGTGATGCGGGTGAGGGCATCCATGACGCTCTCGGCGGTGTCCGCGCTCAGTCCGACCTGCCGCGCGGCCTGCGCGGTGGCCTCGGCGGGCAGGGTGTTCGCTTCGCCCGGGATCGTCACGGCGGTGAGCGAGGCGGCCCGGGTGGCCAGCGGAGCCAAATAGCCCGTCACGTCCTTGGTGTTGAGCATCCCGCAGATCAGATATGTGGGCCGGGCAGGCAGGCCGGCCAGGTGGCGGCCCAACGCCTGACCGGCGGCGGCGTTGTGCCCGCCATCGAGCCAGAGCTCGACCCCGGGCGCGGCCGCCACCAGCGGCCCGGTTGTCAGGCGCTGCATCCGGGCCGGCCAATGGGCCCGGGTCACGGCTGCCTCGAAGGCGGTTTCAGGCTGGCGCAGAAGACGCAGCGCGGCCAGCGCGGCGCCGGCATTCTCGATCTGGTGGGCACCGGGCAGATTGGGCAGCGGCAGGTCCAGCAGGCCGGTTTCGTCCTGATAGACCAGCCGCCCGCGGTCTTCGCTCACATGCCAGTGCTGGCCATGGGCGATGAGCGGCGCGCCCAGCGCGTTCGCGCGGGCCTCGATCACCTCGGATGCCGCGTCGGACTGCGGGCCGACCACGCAGGGCACGCCGCGCTTGATGATCCCGGCCTTTTCGCCGGCAATGGCCGCCAGCGTATCGCCGAGGAACTGTTCGTGGTCCATCGACACCGGTGTGATGATGGTGAGCGCGGGCCGGTCGATGACATTGGTCGCATCGAGCCGCCCGCCCAGACCCACCTCCAGCAGGGTGAAATCCGCGGGCGTCCGGGCCATGGCCAGCAGCGCGGCGCAGGTGGTGATTTCGAAATAGGTGATGCTCTCGCGGCCATTGGCGGCATAGCATTCATCCAGCACCGCCGTCAGGGCGTCCTCGGTGATCAGCGTTCCGGCCAGCCGTATACGTTCGTGAAACCGCGCCAGGTGGGGCGAGGTATAGGCGTGCACGCGGTGGCCCGCGGCCTGAAGACCGGCGCGGATCATGGCCTGGGTCGAGCCCTTGCCGTTGGTTCCCGCGAGGTGGATCACCGGGGGCAGGCTGTCCTGCGGATTGCCCAACGCGCTCAGCAGACGCCAGACACGATCCAGCGTCAGGTCGATGATCTTGGGGTGCAGGGACATCATCCGCTCGAGGATGACGTCCGATATGGGGCCGGTCATTTGTCGGAAGGCTTGGCTTTGGCCTTGGGGGCCTTTTCGGCGGCCTTCTCGGTAACCTGGTCCGCCGCGTCGGCGCGCGCGTCCTCCCCGGGGGCGGGCAGGTCGCCGCGGATGGCGGGCGGCAGGCCCAGCAACATGCGGATGATGGTGATCAGTTCGTCGCGCATCTCGGTCCGGGGCGTCACACGGTCCAACATGCCGTGATCCAGCAGATATTCGGCCCGCTGGAAGCCTTCGGGCAGCTTTTCGCGGATGGTCTGTTCGATCACGCGCGGCCCGGCAAAACAGATCAGCGCGTTCGGTTCCGCGATATGCACATCGCCCAGCATCGCATAGGAGGCCGTGACCCCGCCGGTGGTGGGGTGGGTCAGGACGACGATGTAGGGAAGGCCCGCCTCCTTGAGCATCTGCACGGCCACGGTGGTTCGGGGCATCTGCATGAGGCTGAGTATCCCCTCCTGCATCCGCGCTCCGCCAGCGGCGGAAAACAGCACCAGAGGGCGTTTGAGCTTCACCGCCTCTTCGGCGGCGGTGATGATCGCGTTGCCCACATACATGCCCATGGAGCCTGCCATGAACGAGAAATCCTGTGCGGCGGCCACAATGGGCGTGCGGCCCAGTTCTCCGGTGGCGACCAGCATCGCCTCTTTCTCGCCGGTGTCCTTCTGGGCGGCCTTCATCCGCTCGGGATATTTCTTCTGATCGCGGAACTGGAGCGGATCCGTTGTGGGCAGGGGCACCTCGACCTCGGCGAAGATGCCGCCGTCAAAGAGGCCCTGGAACCGCGCGCGTGGCGTGATCGCCATGTGATGTCCGCAATTGGTGCAGACACACAGGTTCTCGGTCAGTTCGCGGTGAAAAAGCATGGTCCCGCATTCATCGCATTTCGACCACAGGTTTTCAGGCATCTCGCGGCGCGAGAAGATCGAATTGACGCGCGGGCGCACATAGTTCGTGATCCAGTTCATGCAAGCGTCGTCCTTCGTCCTTCAAACGCTGGTCCGACATAAGGCGCGCGCGCAAGAAATGCAATCAGCGACGCAGAACCAGCCGCGCCAGCAGCCAGGAACTCAGAAGGATCAGAAGCTCGACCGGAAGCCAGATCACCAGCTGGTCCGGATCGTCCAGGTTGAACGGGTAGGTATAGAGCGTGAGACCGTCCATGTACCCCTCCGGAGCAGCCAGCAGAAACGCATAGGCATTGTTCACCAGATGCAGTGTGATCGCGGGCCCCAGAGTGCCGGATCGCGCCGTCAGATCACCCGCGGCAAGGCCGAAGAGTGTGGCCCAGACGACGACCGCCCAGGCGTTTTCGCCGTAGATCGACGGGGCATAATGCAGCCCGCCAAAGAGCAGGGCGGGCAGGCCCAGCCAGATCACGGGGGTCGGGAACCGTCCGGCCAGCTGGCTTTGCAGGTAGCCGCGAAAGACGAACTCCTCGGCGCTGACCTGGATCAGCAGCGCCACGAGAGCAAGGGGCAGGGCGGGCAACCAGATGCCAAGCGCAGCATTGCGCGTCGGCCGGAGCGCATCGGGGATCGGCAGCAGAATCGTCAATGCCAGCAGCCCCAGCAGCGCCAGAAGGATCGGCGCCGATTGCCGGAGGGCCGGGCCCGACGGACCCAGAACGCTGCCCAACCCGCGTTTGTGCAAAAGTCTGAGCACGAGCGCGAGCGCGGCAAAGTAGCCTGCGAAGCTGAAGAGTATGGCAAGGACGGCCTGCGGCGACCGGCCATCCATCGCGGTTTCCAAGGCAGCACCGTTTTCGTCTTCCAGACCCAGGACACCGAGGAGAAAGCCCAGGATGAAGATCTGGAACAGCGTTGAAAGCGCGGCGAACATGATAATGCCGCAGGCCAGTCGGACCAGCCCGGATCGGCTGCGTGCCGGGGCGGCAAGGGTCTCGTGTGCTCGGTAGGGGCCGTTGTCCATGCCGACGACGTTAAAGAGTTTCGGGGGAAATCTGAATCCCAAGTTTTTCGCAAAACGGCCCGTTTCACGTGTTCGTGCGACATCCTGTGACCCGGGCGCGGAAAATGCCACATTTTCCGGTCCGTTTTCCGTGTCGGAAAACGCGCCCCTTGGCGGATTCCGTGCGTATTTTTCAAGGCCGGGACGCTTGTCACTCGCGCGCCTTCCGCCTATCCCTTGGCGCAACACCCTGTCCCGCGGAGACCAGACATGAGCAAGTTCGACAAAAACCGCCTGCCCAGCCGCCATGTGACCGAGGGACCCGCGCGCGCGCCGCACCGGTCCTACATGTACGCCATGGGCCTCAACGAGGCCGAAATCCACCAGCCTCTGATCGGTGTCGCAACCTGCTGGAACGAGGCCGCGCCGTGCAACATCGCACTGGGCCGTCAGGCACAATCCGTGAAGATGGGCGTCAAGGAGGCGGGCGGCACCCCGCGCGAGTTCACCACCATCACCGTCACCGACGGCATCGCAATGGGTCATGAGGGTATGCGCAGTTCGCTCGCCAGCCGCGAGGCCATCGCCGATACGGTCGAACTGACCATGCGCGGCCATTGCTATGACGCCATCGTTGGCCTTGCCGGTTGCGACAAATCCCTGCCGGGGATGATGATGGCGATGGTGCGGCTCAACACTCCGTCTGTCTTCATCTATGGCGGTTCGATCATGCCGGGCCGGTTCCAGGGCCGCGATGTGACCGTGCAGGACGTGTTCGAGGCCGTTGGCCGCCATCAGGCCGGGGCCAATTCGGACGAGGAATTGCGTGCGCTGGAAAAGGTGGCCTGCCCCAGCGCCGGGGCCTGTGGCGGGCAGTTCACTGCCAACACCATGGCCTGCGTCTCCGAGGCCATCGGCCTCGCCCTGCCCAACTCCTCGGGCGCGCCCGCACCCTACGAGAGCCGCGATGCCTATGGCACGGCCTCGGGCGAGGCGGTGATGAACCTGCTGGAAAAGAACATCCGCGCCCGCGATGTGGTCACGCTCAAGGCTCTCGAGAACGCGGCCCGCGTGGTGGCCTGCACCGGCGGATCGACCAATGCCGGCCTGCACCTGCCCGCGATTGCCCATGAGGCGGGGCTGGAGTTTTTCCTCGATGATGTGTGCCAGATATTCAAGGACACGCCTTATTTCGTCGATCTCAAGCCGGGCGGGCAATATGTGGCCAAGGACCTCTATGAGGCGGGCGGCGTACCGGTGGTGATGAAGGAACTGCGCAAGGCAGGCCTGATCCACGAGGATTGCATCACCGCCACGGGCCGCAGCATTGGCGAGGAAATCGATCTCGTCGAGCGCGAAGCCGATGGCCGCGTGATCTACCCTGTCGAGACGCCGATCACCAAGACCGGCGGCGTGGTGGGCCTCAAGGGCAACCTCGCTCCGCAAGGGGCGATCGTGAAGGTCGCGGGGATGAGCGAAGAAGAGCAGGTGTTTTCCGGCCCTGCCCGCGTGTTCGAATGCGAAGAGGATGCCTTCGAGGCCGTCAAGCAACGCGCCTACAAGGAGGGCGAGGTGATCGTCATCCGCAACGAAGGCCCGGCAGGGGGCCCGGGGATGCGCGAGATGCTGGCAACCACGGCCGCGCTGTCGGGGCAGGGCATGGGCAAGAAGGTCGCGCTGATCACCGATGGGCGGTTTTCCGGCGCGACGCGCGGCTTCTGCGTGGGCCATGTCGGTCCCGAGAGCGCCCATGGCGGTCCCATCGCGATGCTGCAGGACGGCGATATGATCACCATCAACGCCATCACGGGTGAATTGAGCGTGGATTTGACCGACGAGGACCTGGCCGCCCGCAAGGACGGCTGGGCCGGGCCGCGCGAAACGATCTATTCCAGCGGGGCGCTTTGGAAATACGCGCAGCTTGTGGGCGAGACCTACAAGGGTGCGGTCACCCATCCCGGCGCCCAGGTCGAGCGCCATATCTACATGGATCTCTGAGCGCGTGCGACGCCTTAAAAGGTTGCTGAGCGCCAACGGGCTGACCGTGATGCTTGCCGGGTGCGTGGCCGTGGCCGAGGGGCCGACCGCCGAGATCGGATTTCTCGGCGGCGGTCGGGCCGTCGCGCCTGTCCGGGACGTGTCGCTGCAGGGCGGGCAGGTGATCGTCGCGGGCCCGCCGGGCTATTGCATCGACACGCGGAGCGTGCGCCGTGGCAGGGGCGGGCATTTTGTGCTTTTGGCCAGTTGCCAAAGCCTGACAGGGCAGAGTGATCTGGGCGTCGAACCGGCGGTGATGACCGTGCTGTCCCTGCCACTGGATACACGGGCCGAACAGCCGTCGGCCGATGATCTGGCGGCCTCTCTGGCTCCGGCCAGGGTGCTGGAGAAGATCGACGGTGACGGCGTGTCGATCGTGCACGTGGCCGGTGGCGGCGCGGCCGGCATCCAGGGCGGCGACCCGCGCTACTGGCGCGCGGCGATGCTGATCAACGGACATATCACGGGGCTTGCCCTTTATGGTGCCAAGGGCAGCCCGGTTGCGGGCAAGGCCGGGCGCAGGTTGATCATGGATCTCGCCGAAGCTCTGCGCGAGGCCAGCCCCGTTTTGCCCTTGTCCGCACCGGCCATCGCCGGGGTCGCGAGCCAGTAGCGGAAGGGTGAAACTGCGTCGCTTCGGCTGTTCTTCACCGTGTTGTTTCCGAAATCATTGTTTCCAAAATCGAATTAATCATCTGGAAGGCAAAGCGCGGGCAAGATAGAAGGATTCTATCGCAACCAGAGGCCCGCCAAATGCGCTTTCGCAGTGCAATCGCAGATTTCATCGGTCACAAACGGGGCCTCCGGCGCTGGGCCAGGGCGGCACGCCAGGCCCCTGACATGGGCCTGCGCGAACTGCGCGGCACGCGGGCTGTCGCACGCAAGTATATCTATTCCATCAACGAAGTGCTGGCCGTGGCCGACAATCGCCTGGCCCTGCCGATGATCGGCTCCAATGCCTTCCCGAAACCGCACGGCACCGACTGGGCCTGGCGCCCGTCGCTTTGGTGCCGCCCGCTGCCCAGCCCCGGCATGTCCTCGGTCGAGAGCAAGTCGAAACTGGGCAACGAGCTGACATTGTTTCACGATTGTGCGCATTCCGAGCTGACCCTGCGCCAGCTGCGCAACCAGCGCGAGGCCGATCTCGCCCCCTTCGGCCTGCGCATGGATGTCTTTGCCTTCGACGGGTCCTTCCTGTCGCTGGTGCTCGACATGCCGCACGAGGCCGTCGACGGGCTGACCCGGAACCACCTCATCCGGATGAGCACGATCGTGGAGATGGAAAAGCCGCTGGAAATCTTTGCACGGCTCAACATCAAGCACGGACCCAACACCGAACAGATCGTGCGCGAGTTGCCGCTGCATGAGGACGAGATCATGGTCGAGTTCGACCTCGCCTATTCCAACCTCAACGAAAAGCGGATCGAGCGCGCCTGGATGGACCTGATCTTTGAAAACCCGCAGATGAGCCAGGTGATCCTGCGCGACCTGACCTTCAGCCGACGCCCCCGCGCAGAATTCTGAGGAGCAGCCCATGAGCGACCTGACACTCACCAAAACGCGGCTATTCGAGGGAACCTGGGAGGGCGTGCTGACCCATGAGGGCGACGGCAACATCCAGCCCCGGATCGAAGTGACCCACCTTCAGGACAAGGTGGACGGGGTCGAGGTGATCGAGAACCGGGAAGCCGGCCATTGGGTGGTGCGCGTGCCGGTGCCGCCCGAGAGCATCGCCGACGGAGTGCAGACCTTCCTCATTCGGGACGCATCCACCGGCGACACGCTTGAAAGCTTCGCGCTCCTTTCCGGGGACGCGCTCAGCTATGACATCCGGGCCGAGGTCATGCTGTTGCGCGAGGAGCTCGACATGCTCAAACGCGCCTTCCGCCGCCATTGTCTCGAGACCACCTGACCTTCGCGGCCCGGTCCCCGACCACGCAGTGTTTCGGGGCTGATCAAGATACAAGTGCTTCTTCTGGCGGTAAGTATCCCGGGGGTTTGGGAGCTGGCCCCCTATCAGACAAACCTGCGTTGCAGCCACGCCTTCAGGTCACGCCCGTGCAGGCCCCGCCCGGGTTACGTCTGGTCCTTGGGGGCGAGCTGGACGATGGTCGGATCCGTTTCGGGGGCCAGTTCCTCAAAATCGAAATTGTCGAGCCGCCGCGCGCGGCGCCCGGCCTTGTCGGCGGAAATCTTGATGTCGGCGATATCCTTGGAGGCCTGCCCGAAATGCCGGTCGAGGTTTTCGACACGCGCGCCCAACCGGTCGACATCGGCAAAAAGCAGCCCCAGTTCGCGGCGAATGGCCCCCGCCTGTTCGCGCATCCGGGCGTCCTTCAGAATCGCCCGCATCGTGTTGAGCGTGGCCATGCAGGTGGTGGGTGACACGATCCAGACGCGCGCGGCGAACCCCTCGCGCACCAGTTCGGGGAAGTTGGCGTGCAGTTCGGCATAGACCGCCTCGGAGGGCAGGAACATCAGCGCGCCGTCGGCGGTTTCGCCATCGAGGATATACTTCTCGGATATGTCCCTGATGTGCTTTTTCACGCTTGTTCTGAGCAGCTTGGCCGCCTCGTTCAGCTCCCAGTCGCTGCTCGCGTTGCGCAGCGCCTCGTAGGATTCAAGCGGAAACTTGCTGTCGATACAGATCGGTCCCGGCGGGTTGGGCAGGTAGATCAGGCAATCGGCGCGTTTTCCGTTCGAAAGCGTGTGTTGCAGCGCATAGCTATCCTTGGGCAGCGCCTTTGACACGATGTCGGTCAGCTGGATTTCCCCGAACGCGCCCCGGGTCTGCTTGTTGCTGAGAATGTCCTGCAAGGTCAACACATCGCCCGAGAGCTTGGTGATGTTCTCCTGCGCCTTGTCGATGACCTGGAGGCGCTGTTGCAGGTCGCCCAGCGACTGCGCCGTGCGGCGGGCCGAACCTTGCAGGTTGTCGTTCATCCGCTCCGAGACCTGGCCCAGCCGCTGCTCCATCAGTTGAAGCATGTTGGCCTGAGCTGCGGCCTGTGCCTCGGAGACATGGGTAAGGCCGCCGGCAAGCTGATGCTGACCGTCACTCAGGCCCTGAACGCGTTGGGACAAAGCACCCATCTCGTAACCCAGTGGTTCGGTCATCCGGGCCGAACGCCCTGCGGCGCGCAGGGTCACGATCAGCAGGATCACGATCAGCAGAAGCGCGGCCGCGAGGCCCAGAAGCGTGAGGATCAGCGGGTCGCTCATCGCGAAAGGGGTGCCTCCGATCTCGATCATGTGCGTCCGAAGAGGCGCTCGATATCCGAGAGCTTCAGCTTCACATAGGTGGGTCGCCCGTGGTTGCACTGGCCGGAATGCGGCGTTGCCTCCATCTGGCGCAGGAGGGCGTTCATTTCCTCGGCGCGCAGTCGGCGGCCCGAACGGACCGAGCCATGGCAGGCGATGCGGCTGAGGATGGCGTCGATGCGGCTGCGCAGCGTGTCGGAGCTGCCCTGGTCGGCCAATTCGTCCAGCACATCGAGCAGAAGCGCGCGGGCATCCACCGTGCCGAGGATCGCGGGCGTTTCGCGCACCGCCACCGCGCCGCCACCGAACGGTTCGACCACGAGGCCGAGCGTGGCCAGATCCCCGGCGGCGTCGACAAGCCGGGCGCAATCGCCGTCGCTCAGCTCCACGATCTCGGGGATCAGGAGTGCCTGGGACGCCACACCCTGTTCCGCCGTCTGGGTCTTCAGGGTTTCGTAGACGAGCCGCTCATGGGCGGCGTGCTGGTCGATGATGACCATGCCGTCCCCGGTCTGGGCGATGATATAGTTCTCGTGCACCTGCGCGCGGGCTGCCCCCAGCGGCAGGGCGGTGGCGTCCGTCTCGGCGGTCCCGGTGTCCGGCGCCTCGACACGCGCCGCATAGGTATCCCGCATATCGGCAAAGCCGGGGTCCTGGGTCTGGTAGGACGCGCTGCGCGCCGTGCCGGAAGGGCGATCCATCTGGTAGACACGCGGCCCCGCGGGTTCGGGCTGAAAGGCACCCAGCGTGGCCCCCGCGACGGTGGAGGAGGCGCGGTGGCCGTGTTCGGCCAGGGCGTGGCGCAAACCCGAGACGATAAGGCCGCGGGCGAGGCCGGGATCGCGGAAGCGGACTTCGGATTTGGCCGGGTGCACATTGACATCGACGAGTGCGGGATCGCAGGTGATGAACAGCGCCGCCGCCGGGTGGCGGTCACGGCTGAGCAGGTCATGATAAGCGGCCCGCAGCGCGCCGTTCAGCATCCTGTCCCGCACCGGGCGGCCGTTGACAAAGAGGTACTGCGCCACCGCGGCCCCGCGCGAATAGGTGGGCAGGGCGGCATAGCCGGTCATCCGAAGGCCTTCGCGGGCGGCGTCGATCTTCACCGCGTTTTCGGCGAATTCCGCCCCAAGAACCCGCGACAGGCGGCGGTGCAAGGCGTCGAAGAGATCGCCCTGTTCGGGATCGGCGCGAAAGCTCACCCGGCCTTCGCCGCCGCCCGAGACATCGCGCAGGATGAACCCCACCGAAGGTTCGGCCATGGCGAGGCGTTTGACGACATCCGCGATGGCCTGGGATTCGGCCCGGTCGGTGCGCATGAACTTGAGCCGCGCGGGCGTTGCGTAGAATAGATCGCGAAGTGTTACGATCGTGCCGGCGCTGAGTGCGGTGGGCTTCGTGCCGCTCGTCTGGCCGCCCGAAACGGTGATCTCGGCCGCCTCGGACCCCGGCGCGCGGGACTGGATCGTGAGTCGGCCCACCGCCCCCAGCGAGGGCAGCGCCTCGCCGCGAAACCCGAAACTGTGGATGTTCAGAAGGTCGGAGCCGTCGATCTTGGATGTGGCGTGCCGCGACAGGGCAAGTGGCAGGTCGCAAGGCGCAATGCCGCAGCCATTGTCGGTGACCCGGATCAGCGTCTTGCCGCCATCGGCATGGGCGATCTCGATACGGCTGGCACCGGCGTCGAGCGCGTTTTCGACCAGTTCCTTGACCGCCGAGGCCGGGCGTTCGACCACTTCGCCCGCCGCGATGCGGTTGATGGCCGCGTCGTCAAGCTGGCGGATGACCGGTTGCGTGTCGCTTATCTGGGGGTTGGGCGAAGACATGCCACAATACTTAGCACGGACTGCGTCGATTCGGCCATTGGATATGGAGGCGGAATTTGCCTATGGTGAGCGGAAACCCAGACATGCCGAGGAGGCCACCATGCAGACCGAAACCATTGGCGACGCGGTGTTGGAAACCTGGTCGATTGACGAGGTTGCACAGGCCTGGAACGCGGGCAAGGTCGTGCTGATCGACGTTCGGACGCCGCAGGAATACATGCTGGAGCATGTGGACGGATCGCTGCTGATGCCGATGGCGTTTTTCCGGGCCGACAAGCTGCCGGACCAGGGCCGGAAGCGGCTGGTTCTGATGTGTGCGGGCGGGGTGCGGTCGGACAGGATGGCGCGGATCGCCCTAGAGGCCGGGTTTGACCGGATCGCCCATCTGGAAGGCGGTTTCGGCGCGTGGAAATCTGCCAAGCTTCCCTATATCGGGACGGATATGGCAACGGGCGCACCCAAGCCGGTCGGACGGTGAGGCGACATCCGTTTACCAAATCGTAAAGGCACAGAACCGAACGTCGGTATCACGTCGGTATCGCGTCGGTAGGGCGTCGGTGCGGTTTTGATCAAATGACGGGTCAACGTGGCGAACGGAGCTTTCCCCAACCTGTCGTCAGGTGTCACGGAAAAGAAAGACCCCGGGCGCGGACGCCCGGGGCTGCTTCACCACAGAGTGACGGATTCGGGAGGAGCGTCAGCCCTTGGAGAATTCGGGATAGGCCTCCATGCCCAGCTCGGCCATGTCCAGGCCGTTGATTTCGGCCTCTTCGTCGACCCGGATGCCCATGGTCGACTTGAGGATCATCCAGACGATCCCTGACGTGACGGAGACAAACACGCCCACGATCACGATCGACACGATCTGGCCGATGAGCGTGGCATCAGGGTTGGTCAGGACCACCGCCAGCGTGCCCCAGATGCCGGCACAGAGATGCACCGGGATCGCGCCCACCACGTCGTCGATCTTCAGCCGGTCGAGGAAGGGCACCGCGAAGACGACGATCACACCGCCGATACCGCCGATCAGAGTGGCCATGCCCAGGGACGGCGTCAGCGGTTCGGCGGTGATCGAGACCAGCCCCGCCAGTGCGCCGTTCAGGATCATGGTGAGGTCAGGCTTGCGGTAGAGCACCTGCGTCAGGATCAGCGCCACCACGGCCCCGCCCGCGGCGGCGGCGTTGGTGTTGGCGAAGATGCGGCTTACATCCGCGATGTCCCCGACCGAACCCATGGCCAGCTGCGAGCCGCCGTTGAAGCCGAACCAGCCGAGCCACAGGATGAACGTGCCCAGTGTGGCCATCGCGAGGTTTGAGCCCGGCATCGGGTTCACGCGCCCGTCCTTGCCATATTTGCCCAGGCGCGGGCCGAGGATGATCGCGCCGGTCAGGGCCGCCCAGCCGCCGACCGAGTGCACCACGGTGGAGCCTGCGAAATCGTAAAAATACGAAAGCTCCGCCGCGGCCAGTTCCGCGTTGTTCCAGCCGGTTTCGAGGAACCCGCCGCCCCATTTCCACGACGCCTGAAGCGGGTAGATGAGCGAGGTGAGAACCACCACGAACACAAGAAACGGCCAGAGCTTGATCCGTTCCGCCAGCGCCCCCGAGACGATGGACGCGGTGGCGGCAGCGAACATCAGCTGAAAGAAGAAATCCGACCCGGTCGAGGCATAGCCCGCATCATCAGCCCCCGAAAGATCGATGCCCACCGCTTCGAGCACGCCGGGGGCGGGGAAGAGGGCCGAGAAATAGCCTTCGATCGCCCAGTCGCCCAGCGGGTACATGAGGTTGTAACCGAAGGCCCAGTAGAAGATCGTGGCGAGAGAAAAGAGCGCCACGTTCTTGGTCATCTGCATGGTGACGTTTTTCGACCGAACCAGCCCGCCTTCGAGCATGGTGAATCCGGCGGCCATGAAGAAGACCAGGAACCCGCCGATCAGGAACAGCAGCGTGTTCATGATCCAGACCACCTCGTCCGAGACCGGAGGCGCGGCGGCCTCCTGAGCGAGCGCCATGGAGGGCAGCGCCAGAAGTGCCGTGCCGACTGCCAGAGAAGTGAAGTGTTTCATCGTCATGTCCTTTCCCGATCGCCTCAGATGGCGTCTTCGTTGGTTTCGCCGGTGCGCACGCGCATCGCGGCGGCCAGGTCGAGTGTGAAAATCTTGCCGTCGCCGATCTTTCCGGTGCGCGCCGTGCTGGCGATGGTGTCGATCACCTGGTCGGCGAGCGTGTCGGAGACGGCGATCTCGAGCCTTATCTTGGGCACGTAGTTCACCGCATATTCCGCCCCGCGATAGATCTCGGTATGGCCGGACTGTGCGCCAAACCCCTTGATTTCAGAGACCATCATGCCGCTGATACCGATGCCGGTCAGCGCCTCGCGGACCTCTTCGAGCTTGAAGGGTTTGATCAGTGCTATGATCATTTTCAAAGGTCTTTCCCCCTTGGTTCAGCCTGGATGCCAGGCAGTTTGTCGGGCAGTTTGCAGGTGCAGCAAATGAGACAGGAGGGCTGTCGTGAAGAGTGCCGGCGCGGAAACATGCCGAATTTCGCCCTCAACGCCGAAAATTTGTGCATGTTCGGCGAAATGATGAGAAAGCGGGCGATTGATGGATGCCGAAATTATTCCCCGGGATACCGCATCGGCACGGGACATTTGCGGGGCAAGCCGCTAAGGTCGCCGCAAAGCAAGAGGTCCGGGCAGGGCTGAGATGAGCAATTCAGGACGCAAGAAACCACGATTGGTGGCCGACAAGCGCGCGCCCAAGAAAAAGCCCGCGCCGAAGCGGACCCGCAGACCTGCGCGGCGCAAGAAGCCGGCGCGCGGCGGTATCATCGGGTTCTTTCTGCGCATCATACGGTGGATCATTCGCCTGATCTGGGGCGTAAGCTGGCGTGTGTCGGCAATGCTGGCCATCGGTGTGGGGCTGGCCACGGCCTATGTGTATTCGACGCTGCCGGAGGCGGGCGATTTTCTCGATGGGCGGGCGCGCGGGTCGGTCACATTGCTGGACCGCGACGGCGATGTCTTTGCCTGGCGCGGCGATCAGTTTGGCGGCGTGATCACGGCGGACACCGTGTCGCGGCATCTGCGCAATGCGATCGTGGCCACGGAGGACAAGCGGTTCTATCGGCATTTCGGGATCAGCCCACGGGGCGTTGCAAGCGCCGTCAGCATCAACCTGCGCGAGGGGCGGGGGCCTCTGAACGGGCATGGTGGCTCGACGATCACCCAGCAGACGGCCAAGCTTTTGTGCCTGGGGGTCGAGTATGACAAGGCGGTTTGGAAATCGGAGCGGGAATACGTTCAGGATTGCCGCAGGACGACCATGTGGCGCAAGGGGAAAGAGGCGATTTTCAGCCTTGCCATGGAGGCCAAGTATACCAAGGGCGAACTCCTCTCGATCTATATGAACCGGGCCTATTTCGGTGGCGGTGCCTATGGTGCCGAGGCCGCCGCACAGCGCTATTTCGGCAAGTCGGCAAACGAGTTGAATGCCCCGGAAGCAGCGATGCTGGCCGGTGTGCTGACCGCGCCGTCGCGCTTTGCGCCGACATCCGACCTGGAGCTTTCGCAGAGGCGCGCGGAAACCGTGCTGCGCCTGATGCGCGAGCAGGGGTATCTGACGGCCGAGGAATATGCGATTGCCCGGGCCAGTCCTGCAACCCTGTCCGAGGCGGCCGATGCGCAGGCGGGCGGGTACTTCGCCGACTGGATCATGGATAGCGGGCCCGAGTTCTTTACCCGCGACACAACCGAGGACGTGATCATCCGCACCACGCTGGACCAGCGCATCCAGCGCGCCGCCGAGGAGGCGATGGACTATGTCTTTGCCGACAGTGTGAGCGAAGGATCGAAGGCCCAGGCCGCGATCATCGTGATGAGCGCCGACGGGGCTGTGCGGGCAATGGTCGGTGGGCGCGAGACCCGGGTGGCGGGGGCATTCAACCGCGCCACACACGCCAAGCGGCAGACCGGATCGAGCTTCAAGCCCTTTGTCTATGCCACGGCTCTGGAGCTGGGCTATTCGCCGCTCGATACGGTGGTGGATCAGCCTTACTGTCTGAATATTGCGGGGTCGGGCAAGTGGTGTCCGAAGAACTATGACGGGAAGCATCGCGGGCGGATCACGCTGACCCAGGCGCTGGCGCAATCCAACAACATCGCGGCGGTCAAGGTGGCCGAGAGCGTGGGGCTGGACCTGGTGCGCAAGGTGGCCAGCGATTTCGGCATCGAGAGCGACCTGGCCCAGGGTCCGGCGCTGGCGCTGGGGGCCTCCGAAAGCACGCTTCTGGAAATGTCGGGGGCGTTTGCGGGTATCCTGAACGGCGGCTCTTCGGTGACGCCTTACGGTCTGGTGGAACTGCGTCTTCTGGGGCAGGACGAGCCGCTGATGGATGCGGGCGGCGGGATCGGTGAGCGGGTGATCAACGAAAAGGCCGCGCGCGAACTGATCTACATGATGAACCAGGCGGTGGAAACGGGCACCGGGCGGCGCGCGCGGCTGCCGGACCGCGAAGTGGCGGGCAAGACCGGTACCACCCAGGGCTCGCGCGATGCGTGGTTCCTGGGCTTTACGGCCGATTATGTGACCGGTGTCTGGATGGGTCTTGATGACAACACGCCGCTCACCGGCGTGACGGGCGGCGGGTTGCCTGCGGAGATCTGGCGCCAGACGATGGAGCGCGTGAATGAGGGCCTGCCTGCGCGGCCTCTGCCCATGGCGCAACAGTTGTCGCGGCCGGTGATCACCCGGACCGAGCCCGAACCGGTGGAACGCCCGTTGATCCCGGCCCCCGACCCGAACCGCGGACGGCCTATCGAGAATATCCTGCGGAGGCTGTTGGGCGTGGACTGACAGGGTGAAAGCCGGGGTGACCCCCGGCCTCCGCGGCGGATGGATGGAGGGGTCGCCGGGGTGCAGCACGGCCTACGCGGCGGAGGGACGGAGCGGTCGCCGGGATGAAGCCCGGCCAACTCGATCGTGCGTGATACGCCGCGTGAGGCAGGCGCGGGATCATCCGGCCTGTTGCAGATCTCCGATCAGGGCGTCGATATTGCCCTTGCGGCGGTCGAGCATGGAGCCGATCTCGGTGCGCTCGGTGAGGCGCAGCGAGATGCCTTCGATGATCATGTCGAAAAAGAGATCGCGACCCGAGCGGTCCGACACCAGGAACGCCACTTCGAACGGGCGGCGTCCGGGCAGGGTGACGAAAGATTTCACCTCGTAGCCGCTGCGCACCTTGCGCACGCCGCGCACCTCGACATTGCCGCCCTCGAATTCCTTGAACCGCTTGCCGTATTTGCGCGCCACATAGCCACGGAAGGCCGAGACATAGGCCTGTTTCTGACCCGAGGAGGCGCGTTTCCAGTCCTGACCCAGGGTGGATTGCGCGATGATCGGCACGTCGGCGTATCTGCGGAAGATGCTTTCGAACTCCTTGATCATCGCACCCAGGGATCGGCCCGAGGCGATCACGCGGTTGATGTCCATGACCACCTTGTCGATCAGTGCCGTGGCCGTGTCCTCGGTCAGAGCGGCGGCTGATCCTGGCAGAAACGGCAGGGCAAGTGCGGCCATACCGGAGGCCACAAATGCGCGGCGGGTCGTGTCATTCCTTGTAAGGGTCGTCATAAATGTCATCTCCGGGAGCAGAACCGAGTGCATCATCATATGGGTCATCATACTTGCCTTGACTAGTGCTGCCCAGCTTGAACCTGCGGTTTTGCAGGTAGATGGAGCGGGATGCCGCGTAGCTGTCGGCGCTTTCGTAAAGGATCGAGTCAATTGTTTCGGAATATTGGCCGCGTGCGCTGAGACCCGATGATACGGATGCCACCGTACCGTACAGCCTCTCGGGCGAGGGCAGGACATAGGTCAGCGGGTTGGTGACGATGTCCACCGTCTTGCCCACCGCGTCACGGGTCGTGGACGGGCCGAGCAGGGGCAGTTCGATGTAGGGGCCTTCGTTCGCGCCCCAGACATAGAGCGTCTGGCCGAAATCGGCGTCGGTCTTTTCGGGCATGTTCAGTTCGCTTGCCGGGTCAAAGAACCCGCCAAGCCCCACGGTGGAATTCACCAGAAAACGGAACGTGTCGGTGCCGGCCCCACGCATGTTTCCCTGAAGCACGCTGTTCACAACCGAGCCGGGCAGCGAGAGGTTTTCGGCAAAACGCGACACCAGGGTTTCGATGTCGTCGGGAATGATCTGGGTATAGCCCTTGCCCGCAGGACGCACGACGCCGCGGTCGACCGAGCGGTTGAACGCGTGCATACGGCGATTTTCCGCCTCCCACGGGTCATAGGGTTCGCCCCGGGTCAGCGCGGGGTCGGGTTTGGCGCAGGCCGTCACCACGGCGAAAGTGCCGATCATCAGAACCGTCGCGAACCCGCGCGGCAGGCGAAGAAAACCCTCAAGTGTCACCGATCAAAATCCGAATCTGTGGTGTGAGCGACGTTATCTAAACCAATCTATGCGAAAAACTACACCAGAACCACCTATGGAGAAAAGACGTGGCAGTTTGGTAACGCCCCTTGTAGTGTGCGCCTGTTGCCCGACAACACGCCGGAATGATTCATATTTATCGCAAAACGGATTGATCGAGAGACTGGCCGGAAATGACGCCCCGCAAACCGAATAACGGCCCCGAAGAGCTGCGCAACGCGCGCAAGAAGAGCCGCGGTCTCTATTGGTTCGTCGCGTTGCTGAGCTTTTTTGCCAACCTGCTGATGCTGACCGGGCCCATCTACATGCTTCAGGTCTATGATCGCGTGCTGAGTTCGCGCTCGGTCGAGACATTGATCGCGCTGTCGGTGCTGGTGGCCTTTCTCTACGGCATCATGGGCCTGCTGGACTGGGCGCGCGGGCGGATCATGGGCCGCGTTGGCGCGCGGTTTCAGGCCCTCATGGACCGGCGGGTGTTCGATGCGGTGATCCGCAAGTCCGCCGTGGCCCCGGACCAGAACACCGCCACGGGCCTGCGCGACCTGGAAGCGGTGCAGCGGCTGCTGACGTCGCCGGTGATCCTGGCGATGTTCGACCTTCCCTGGACGCCGTTTTTCATCGCGGGCATCTGGATTTTCCATCCCTGGCTGGGTGCGCTTGCGATTGTCGGTGGACTTTTGCTGGTGCTGATTTCGCTGATCAACCAGATCGTCACGCGGCACCCGATGGGCCGGGCCAACATGGCGACGGTGCAGTCCGAGAAAATATCGGAGCAGTTGAGCACCGAGAGCGAGACGGTGCAGGCGCTGGGCATGAGGCAGGCGGCATTCGAGCGCTGGCAGCAGGCGCGCGACCGGTCGCTGACCGAACATATCCGCGCCGCGGATTTCGGCGGCAGTTTCACCTCGATCACCAAGACGTTCCGGCTGTTCCTGCAATCTGCGATGCTGGGCCTGGGGGCCTATCTGGTGCTGCTCAATGAGCTGACGCCGGGGGCGATGATCGCGGGCTCGATCCTGCTGGGAAGGGCGCTGGCGCCGATCGAACAGACCGTGGGCCAGTGGCCGTTGGTGCAGCGCGCCCGGACCGGCTGGCACAGTCTGGGCGAGCTTTTGAGCGACGTGCCGCCAGAACGCGAGCGCACGCCATTGCCGCGGCCCAGGGCGCTTTTGCAGGTGCAGCAGGTCAGCATCGTGCCGCCGGGGGAAAAGTCGCCGGCGCTGCGCGGCATCAGTTTCATCATCGAACCCGGTCAGGCCGTGGGGGTCATCGGCGCCTCGGGCTCGGGCAAGTCGACGCTGGCGCGGGCGCTGAGCGGACTGTGGCCGCCGGTCAGCGGCAAGATCCGGCTGGACGGCGCGTCTCTGGACAATTTCGCGCCCGAGGTGCTGGGCAATCTGGTGGGGTATCTGCCGCAGCGGGTGCAGCTCTTTGACGGCACCATTGCCGACAACATCGCACGGCTGGCGCCCGAGCCCGATGCCGACGCCGTGGTGCGCGCCGCCCGTAAGGCGGATGCCCATGAGATGATCCTGAAGCTGCCGGACGGTTACGACACGCGGGTGACCGGCGGCGGTGGTCGCCTGTCGGGCGGGCAGGTGCAGCGGATCGGGCTGGCCCGGGCCATGTATGGCGATCCGGTGGTGCTGGTGCTGGACGAGCCGAACTCGAACCTCGACAATGAGGGCAGCCAGGCGGTGAACCAGGCCATCCGCACCTTCAAGGAGGAAGGCAAGGCGGTGCTGATCATGGCGCACAGGCCTGCGGCGATCCAGGAATGTGATATGCTTCTGGTGCTTGAAAACGGTCTGGCGCGCGCTTTCGGACCGCGTGACGAGGTGATGAAGAAGGTGCTTCAGAATTACAACCAGGTGACCAACCCGCCGATGCCGGGAGGTGTGCAGTGACCAAGGATGCGTCGGCCAACACTTGGTCTGTCAGGCGGCCTCTGATCATCGGGCTTCTGGGCCTGGCGCTGCTGGTCGGCGGCTTTGGCAGTTGGTCCTTCGGCACGCAGATTTCGGGCGCGATCATTGCCTCGGGCCGGATCGAGGTGGATCAGAACCGGCAGGTCGTGCAGCATCCCGATGGCGGCGTGGTGGCCGCGATCGAGGTGGGAGAGGGCGACCGGGTCGAGGCGGGGCAGGTCCTGTTGCGGCTGGATGCGACAACGCTGCGCTCGGAACTGGCGATCACCGAAAACCAGCTCTACGAGCTGATCGCGCGGCGCGGGCGGCTGGAGGCCGAGCGGGACGGGCGCGACGAGATCACCTTCGATTCGCTGCTGCTGGCGGCCGCCACCGAAGGGTCGGATGCCGAGGAGCTGATGCTGGGGCAGATGCGCCTGATGGACGCGCGCGCCACGTCGGATGCCAACGAGACCGCGCAGTTGCGCAAGCGCGCAAGCCAGATCGGAAACCAGATCGACGGGCTCGATGCGCAGGCGGTGGCGCTGGAGACGCAACTGGCGCTGATCTCCCGGGAACTGGCCGATCAGCAGCAGCTTCTGGAAAAGGGCCTGGCGCAGGCCAGCCGTGTGCTGAGCCTGCAGCGCGAGGAGGCCCGCCTGTCCGGCACCATGGGCGATCTGGTGGCGCAGAAGGCGCAGGCGCAGGGGCGGATCACCGAGCTCGAGATCGAGATCCTGAATCTGGAAAGCCAGCGCCGCGAGGAGGCAATCACCAGGCTGCGCGATCTTCTCTATCGAGAGCTGGAATTGCGCGAGTCGCGGCGTGCGCTGATCGAGCAGCTGTCGCGGCTGGACATCAAGTCGCCGGTGTCGGGCATCGTCTACGGGATGCAGGTTTTTGCCCTGCGCTCGGTCATTCGGCCGGCCGATCCGGTGCTCTATATCGTGCCGCAGGACCGTCCGTTGGTGATCAATGCGCAGGTGGAACCCATACATATCGACAAGGTTTTCGTTGGCCAGGAGGTGACGCTGCGGTTCTCGGCGCTGGACCAGCGTTCGACCCCCGAGCTCATGGGGACGGTGCAGACCATTTCGGCGGATGCGTTCCAGGATGAAGGCACGCAGCTGAGCTATTATCGCGCCGAGATCGTGCTGAGCGAAGGCGAGCAGGCGCGGTTGCCCGAAAACGTGGTGCTGATCCCGGGTATGCCGGTCGAGGCGTTCATCCGCACCGATGACCGCACGCCGATTGCCTATCTGACCAAACCGCTGATGGACTATTTCACCAAGGCGTTCCGCGAGTAGCGTTTTCCGATACGGAAAACGGCCCAGAAAATGTGCATTTTCTGGTTCGGAAAACGGGACTTTCCCGCAGGCGTCATGCAGGCGTCGGGTATTTTGACCCGCGTATCGATTCGGGTATTTTCAACCAGAAAGAGGGCCGGGTCAGGAGATCGTGACGATGGGTGCGCCCAGCAGGTCCCAGTCGGGGGTGACGCCCAGTCCCGGCGCGTGGGACATGGCCATTTTCCCGTCGGCGATCTGCGGACCGCCTCGGGCAATGGGCAGGGTCGTGTATTCGTGGAAGGCCGAGGACTGGAAGTGGAACCCGGCGGGCGTCGAATGGGCCAGATGCGCGATGGCGGCATCGCCGATCTCGCTGCCCCAGGTGTCCTCGATGGTCAGCACGATGCCCAGCGATACGCACAGGTCGCGGATGAGCCGCGATCTGGTCAGCCCGCCCATGCGGCTGATCTTGAGGTTGATTGCATCCATCGCCCGGTCGGTATGGCCGCGCAGCACCGCCTGCAGGCTGTCCATGCATTCATCGAGGATCATCGGGTGGGTCGCGTGGTCGCGCACGACGCGGCATTCCTCGTAGCTCTCGCAGGGCTGTTCGATATAGAGCGCCACGTCGGACACCGCGCTGACCACGCGCACCGCTTCGTGCTGTTTCCAGCCGCAATTGGCGTCCGCGGCAAGGATGTTGCCGGGGGCGAGCGCGTCCGCGACCTTGCGGATGCGGGTGATGTCGGTGGCGGCATCGGCGCCGACCTTCATCTGGAACTGGGTGAAGCCCTGTTCCTGATAGGCGATGAGTTTCGCGGCCATGGCCTCGGGTGTGTCGCGCGAGATGACCTTGAAGAGTTGCACGTCCTCCTGAAGCCGCCCGCCCAGCAGGTCGCAGACCGGGCGGCCCGTGACCTGGCCCAGGATGTCATGACAGGCGATGTCCACCGCCGACTTCACATATGGGTGCCCTTTGAGCAGCCGGTCCATGAGGAGGTTCATGGCACCCACATTCGTCGGGTCCGCGCCGATCAGCCCCGGGGCCATGGTGGCGATGCCCGTCCGCGCGCCTTCCGCGTAAGCCGGCAGGTAGGCCGGGCCCAGCGGGCAAATCTCGCCCACGCCGGTCACGCCCTGATCGGTTTCGACCGCGACCACGGTGCTGTCGAAGGCGGCAAAGCTCTGGTTGGACCAGCTGTAGCGGCCTTCCTTCATCGGCAGGCTCACGGCGAAGAGCTTGATGGCTGTGATCTTCATGGGGTGTCTCCTTTGGGTGCAATAGAACCTCGTGGCGCGCGAATTGTCGATTGCGATTGCCCGCGGTTTCGGAATAGCGTCCCGCCGGAATGTCAAAGCTGCAAAGGAGTGCGAGATGGGTGAATTCGAGAGCAAACTGGCCGGGATGGGGGTAACCCTGCCCGAGGCCCCCGCACCGGCGGCGAACTATGTGCCTTTCGTGCAATCGGGCAACCTGCTGCATGTGTCCGGCCAGATTTCCAAGGATGGCGATACGCTGATCACCGGCAAGCTGGGCGCGGACATGGATGTGGCGGGTGGCCAGGCCGCGGCGAAGGTCTGTGCCATCGCGCTGCTGGCGCAGGTCAAGGCGGCGTGTGGCGGCGATCTGGACCGGCTGGTGCGGGTCGTGAAGCTGGGCGGGTTCGTGAACTCCACGCCGGAATTCACCGACCAGCCGCAGGTCATCAACGGTGCCTCGGATTTCATCGGCGAGGCGCTGGGCGATGTGGGCAAGCACGCGCGCGCGGCGGTGTCGGCGGCCAGTCTGCCCTTCGGCGTCGCGGTCGAGATCGACGGGGTGTTCGAGATCAGATGACGACGCTGCCGGAGGCGTTTCTGCGGGTGCCGATCGCGCACCGCGCCTTGCATGACGTGAGCGATGGGCGGCCCGAGAACTCCCGGGCGGCCATTCGCGCGGCCATTGACCATGGCTATGGCATCGAGGTCGATCTGCAGCTGAGCCGGGACGGGCAGGCCATGGTCTTTCACGACTATGACATGGGCCGCCTGACGGGCCGGCCCGGCCCGGTGCAGCAGCGCAGCGCCGCCGAACTGGCCGCCATTCCGCTTCTGGGCGGTGACGAGGGCGCGCCGTCGCTGGCCGAGGCGCTGGCACTGGTAGCGGGCCGGGTGCCTATGCTGATCGAGTTGAAGGACCAGCACGGCCAGATGGGCGAGACCGACGGGCGGCTGGAGCGGGCGGTGGCCGCCGCAACTGAGGGCTATGCGGGCGATGTGGCGCTCATGTCCTTCAATCCGCGCTCGGTTGTGCAGCTGAAGACGTTCTGCCCGGGCGTGGCGCGCGGCATCGTGACCTGCGGCTATCCGGAAGACGACTGGCCTCTGTTGCGGTCCGAGGTGCGGGCGCATCTTGCCACCATCCCGGATTACGACGAGACCGGCGCGTCATTCATCAGCCATGAGGTGATCGACCTTGGCGCGCCGCGCGTGGCCGAGCTCAAGGCGGCGGGTGCGCATGTGCTGTGCTGGACCGTGCGCAGCCCCGCGCAGGAGGCCGAGGCGCGCCGCGTGGCCGAGAATATCACCTTTGAGCGGTACCTGCCCGCCTTTCCGGGTTGAAGCGCGCGCCGCGAGGGCCATTCTAGGGTCATGTCCGAGACAGAGGTCACCGTTTCCCTGCATGACAGCCTGACGGGCCTTGCGCCCGAGGACTGGGATGCCTGCGCCTGCCCCGGGCCGGACCGGCCCGAGGACCCGTTCACGACATATCGGTTTCTGCGCGCCCTGGAAGAGAGCGGTTCGGTCGGCCCCGGCACCGGCTGGGAGCCGCATTACATGGTGGCCGAAGCCGGCGGGCAGGTGATCGCCTGTGCGCCGCTTTATGCCAAGGCGCATAGTCAGGGGGAGTATATCTTTGACCACAACTGGGCTCATGCATACGAGCGCGCGGGTGGCCGGTATTATCCGAAACTGCAGATCGCGGTGCCGTTCACGCCGGTTACGGGGCGGCGGTTCCTGACCCGGCCGGGCTGGGAGGCGGTGGGGCGCGCCGCGTTGGTGCAGGGCGCTGTGCAGATGGCCGAGCGGCATCGGCTGTCGTCCCTGCATGTCACCTTCTGCACGGGCGAGGAGGCGGCGGCGGGCAGGCAGCTGGGGCTGATGGCGCGGCGCACGCAGCAATATCATTGGCAAAACTCGGGTTACGCCGATTTCGAAGGGTTTCTGGCCGCTCTGAGTTCGCGCAAGCGCAAGAACATCCGCAAGGAGCGGCGCGCGGCGCAGGGATTTGGCGGAGAGATCGTGATGCGCACGGGCGGGCAGATCGCGCCGCATCACTGGGATGCGATCTGGGCCTTCTACCAGGACACGGGCGCGCGCAAATGGGGCACACCCTATCTCACCCGCGCGTTTTTCGAGATCGCGCATGACACATTGCGCGATGATGTGCTCCTGATCCTGGCCGAGCGGGACGGCGTGCCGGTGGCCGGGGCGATGAACATGATCGGGGCCTCGGCGCTTTATGGCCGCTATTGGGGCTGTGCCGAGGACCACGCGAACCTGCATTTCGAGCTGTGCTATTATCAGGCCATCGACTATGCCATTGCCCATGGCCTCGGCCGGGTCGAGGCGGGCGCGCAGGGCGAGCACAAGCTGGCACGCGGCTATCTGCCCGTGCCGGTGCATTCGCTGCACTGGGTGGGCGACCCGGGCTTTGCCAGCGCCATCGCGCAGTACCTCGAGGCCGAGGGTGCAGCGGTGGATGAGGATATAGAGATACTGACGGGCTATGGCCCGTTCCGGACACCGCAAGAGGACGAACATCAATGACCGAATTGCTGAGCGACACGGCGCGCGAGACCATGCTGGAACCGTTGATGAAAACAGGCTGGGCCATGGTCGAGGGGCGCGATGCGATCACCAAGACGTTTCAATTCGCCGATTTCACGGATGCCTTCGGCTGGATGACGCGGGTGGCGATCTGGGCGGAGAAGTGGAACCACCATCCCGAGTGGAGCAACGTCTACAAGACGGTCGAGGTGACGCTGGCCACGCATGACGTGGGGGGCCTCAGTTCGCTTGACGTAAAGCTGGCGCGCAAGATGGATACCCTGGCGGATTAGATTCCGAGCCTCCGGCGGGGATGTTTTTGGGCCAGAAGAAGTACGGGCTTGTGCTTCTTCTGGCCGGAAATATCCACCGTGTGAAATCCGCCAACACCTTCGCGCAATGCCGTTGCGGATTTTGCAGAGCGGTCGTTCGTTTACAGCACGGCGAAATCTGATTTTGTGCCCAGTTTGACCGATGCTGCAATCCAAACAAATGACCGATTTGGGCATTGAACATCCAGCGACGCCACAAATGTCCGCGACACTGCCCATGATCAGCTTGAGACTGCAGAACCACTGTTCAAAAAGGCTTCGATCCGAGCCGCGCAGACACCGTGAAACTGTGTGTCGATATCCGAGTTGCTCTTCATCGCACCTCAGATCGTTGGGAACATTCTGCGGGAGATGGCACGCCCGTTCTTCAAAGCCCTGAAAGAGAGGGTTCAAATCTTCACTTCTCAGGTCCGCCATTCCTCTCCGTATGAAATCAACCCACCTCGGAACGACATGGGCGCGGCCATCGGTTTGAAAAAACGACGATACCTTTGCCGAAGTGATCATGACTGCGCGGGGTCCAAAAGCCTCAAGTGATGGAGAACTCCACTTCCGTGTCGGCGATATAGGCATTGTCGGGACCCACGGGATCGGTGGTCGAGAACCAGCGCCTCTCGATATTCAAGCGCAGGCGCCAGTCGCCGTTCGGCAAGGCACCGGGCCCTAAGGGCAGCAGTAGGATTTTCGTCTTTTCGGCGTTCTGGATCACCCGCAGCGCCGTTTCGTGCCATGCGACGCGCGAGCGCCCCAGCCAGTCGATGATCCGGCCCAAACGGTCAAATCGGATCTGGGTGCCCAGGAGCGCCGCCCGTTCAATTGACGAGAGCTTGGGCGGCTTAAACCGTCTGGTTTCTCCGGTGAACTCGTTGGTTACTTCAAGCGCTTTGCCGTCGAAGGTCAGAAGAAAGGTGCCCCACTTGGTCGCCCCCGGGGGCGCGAGCTGCAAGGGTTTGACCGCCTCAAAAAGTTTGCGGCTGAAGGCGCCGGGGCGCCGGGCGGAGATGGTCGGAAGCGCACGCCCGATGGAACGCCGCTGGAAATCCCCAAATCCCGGAATGGGGAACCGGCGCGGGGGCCTGATCACCGGCGGGCGGAAGATCGGCGGACGGTCAAAGATCGAGGAAATCGCGTCGCGCAGGCGGCGCCCCAGGTCAAAGTCGATCGGCGTGTGGATCACCACGCGGCGTTCGAGCGTCAGGGAAATCTCTTCAACGAAATCCATCGGCTCGGGGGATTCCAGCAGGATCCAGCGGTCCGAACCGTTGGTCGCGATGTCCATGTGCAGGCGATCCGTCGTTTCGCGCAAAGGCTGGGCAAGCTGGGCGGCGGCGGCGTTGAAGACGCGTTCACGCTCGGCGTCGTCCGCATCCAGCGTCATGGCCGCGTCGATCTCGCCTGACAGGCGCGGCATCAACGCGGTGAGGCTTTCGGCGCCCGACCCGATGGCGATGGCGCCCGCACCGGTCATCGATCCGATGTGATCTTCGAAGGTCTCATAGGCGCTGGTACGGAAATCGAAGCCGACCATTTCGATGCCACGCACGGACAGCGCCCGCAAGGCGGCATCACGCGCGCCGATCTCGCACAGGCCGCCAGAGCGGTCGCCGCGATCAATGCTTAGCGTTTCTCCACCCGCACGCGCACGGATCCGATCCGCGAAGGTGTCGATCTGCAGCGTCACGGATTCGGCGAGGTTCGAAAGCGCGACAGTTCCAAGCGCTGCGCCCCCGTTGGCTGGCCGGGCTTCCAGCGTGGCGTTGTCTCCAGCACCGCGTGACAGGAAGAAACGCATCCCCCCGCCCTCATTCCCGCTGTCGAGCAGCACGGCAGCGGCGATCTGATCACCAGTATCGAGATCGGCGGTCAGTTCGAGGTGCAGATAGTCCCAATCGGCCTCTCCGAACCTTCCCGTGGCGTCCCCAGTTGCCACAAGCTTTCCCTCCGAGACCGTCCAAGTTCCGCTGGTGGCCAGAAATGCGCCAATGTCGGCCGTCTCGAATGGGTTGCGGTCAACAAGCGGGCTGCCTTCAAGACGCATGGAAGCACGATAGCCCGTGCGCGACTGCCAAAGCGGACGTCTACGTGCATCGAAAGGATCAACGCCAAGACGCGGGCGGGTTTCACGCCAGGGCTCTTCTGGTGTGCACGTCCCGGTCCCTGCCCCGCTCAAGTCGCGCAGGCGCAACTTCAGATCGTCGGTCGTCAATGCGAACACCGGTCCCATTGTGACCACGGCGAGGCGCAAGACATCGCTTGCGCGCCGATCCAGGAACCATTCGCGCCCCTCAAAACTGCTTCTGGCGGCTTGCTGGCCCGTGTTGGCCTCGAACGCGCTTGCGACGGTCATTGTGACCGGCAGGCGATAACCAAACTCATCCGATCCTGGCGGGCCCGGCCCAAAGACTTTCAGATCTGAAGACAGCACCAGATGGACACTTTCGCTGCGATACAACAGCCCCCGCCCGCCTGCGCGTGCGTCCTTGACGTGGGGCTGCAGTTCCATGCCCGGCTCAGGCGTTTCGTTCAGACCCGGCGGGCCGGAGGTCTGAAAGCGTACATGTTCGGTCACCGTTTTTTCTACCCAGTCGGTTTCCGAATGGCGCACGCCGATCTGGGTGGTGATCGCAACCTCGTATTCGTGGCGCGGAAGGAACGGCGTGACCTCTCCGTTGCCATCGCTGTCATTGCGATCGCAGCGATCGGCGTCGGCCTCGGCCTGGACGTGATCGTCCCATGTGATGCATTCGATCCAATCCAGCACAAAGGCGTGGTGGATCAGAAGCATTTCAAGTTCGTCCTCCTGATCGTCGAAGTCGGGCGACAGATAGACCGAAAGACTGCGGAAAGGCTGACCCGGCGACAGGCGAAGGGCCGAAAACCCGCCCCCGCCTGAGATCGAATTTGTCTGGAACGACACCGGATCGCCTTCGGCGTCCCGGGCAATAACCACCAGGGTCATCTTGCGCCCCTCAGAGGTGAAATTGAGCGCCGACTCAAACAGATCCTCTTCCGAGGTCAATGAAATCACGGGAGATGCGCCGAGCGCGAAGCTTGCGACCTTGGGGCAATCGGCGCCCGGGTGGGTTGGCGCGATGACCACGTGCTCTCCGCCCCGCACACGGATCGGCGCCGGTCCGTCACGTTCGACCCACTCCATGGCGCGCGCCACGCCAAGGGGTTTTGCACCAAAACGATCTTCGCAGAAATCAAAGCGCGCAACGTCGGGTTCGGCGCGCACACAGCAGGGGAAGGCGGGGTTTTCTTCCAGGATTTCGGCGTCGGCCAGCGGGTTGGAATAGCCGACTGTGAAAGGGGTAGAGCCGTTCAAGATCAACTTCTTGGGCGCCGTCTTTCCACCGGTCCGCGTGTCCAGATCCCACGACCAGCGGAATTTGCGCGCATCAGCGGCAGAGGTGATTGATTCAACGGTTTCCCAGGCCCCGCCGGTGATCGGGCGGTGGCGCAACTCCAACCCCGTCAGGTGGTAACGCGACGTCAGCTTGACGTCGTCATCGCCCGTGCTTTGCTTGCCCAGATCGGAATCGATCTCTCCGATCCCCAAGCGATCCGCGACCATAGCAGAGAAGCGGATTTCCACCGTGCCATGAAGCGGCAACGGGGTCGATTCGCCCTGCCAGGCGGCGCCGCTGCTGGGAAGTTCGTTGTGGCTGAAAAGCGCCGGCGTCTCTGACCCGGCCAGGCCGTCCAGGCGATTGACTTCGGCCTTGGCAACGCCAAGTTCGGATGAGCCGGAGGCTTCCAGAAGCGGACTGGTCAGAACACCGCGCGCGGCGGGCTCCAAGCTGCCTTCAACGACTTCGCAGGTGAACGAGACATCGGGCAGGAACCAGGGTGTTTCGATGCGGAAGGTTGCGCGGAAGACGAAGAAGTCGGGCGTGTGTGCCAGCCAGTCGGCCAGAAGCGCCATCGAAACCCCAAAGCGCAGGAAGCCAAACAGCGTCAGGGCAAAGCCCGCCTCTAATAGGATCCGCGCGGCGAAATCCCCGGTACCCGAGGTCATCCAGCGCAAAAGCGCCAAGAGCGACCCCCAGCCTTCCAGCCGCACAACGCGGATGTCGCCCAGGATCTTCAAAGAGAATATGAAGCCGACGCTGGTGTGTTCACCATCAACCCACTCGAAACAGAAGGCGGCCCGGATTTTCAGCTCGAAGAGGTCGGACAGTTTGATCTCGATCATCGCGCCGAGCCAGGTGTCCTGCTTTTCGATCCGCCCGAACGCAACGATGCCGGGTTTGTTGCCGAAGGTGAGCTCACCGCCAAGCTTGACCTTCAATTCGTCCGGGAAGTTGTCGATCAGTTCCTTCAGGTCGATATCGACCTTGATTTGCAACACAAAAGCGTCGCGTTTGAAATCATACTCGAAGATGCCGAGCGCCAGAGGTTTCTTCGCTTTGAACAGGAAGAATTCGACAACGATAACAAGCCCCGCAGCCTCTTCGCTGTCGAAACCCAGCCCGAAAGCAACCAGCTTGCAATTGTCTCCTACGCCCGGGAATCCGATGCCAAAGCCCGCCCCAAAGGCCCAGGCACCGCCTTCGGGTTTCCATTGGGTCAGGCCGCGGTTTTCGGCGACTTCCGTGGGCCGGGATTTCTTCAGCCAGGAATAATATTTCAACTCACCGGCGTCGGTGTCCTCAGATTTCAGCTTGGGCGTCAACGCGTCGGCATAAAGCGCTTCAATCTGCTGCAACTCCATCGGACCCATGGGGATTGCTCCGAACAGCACCACCTGGAACAAAAGGAAGCTGGTCGCGGGGTCATCGGGCGGAATCTGGTCGCCCCAATAGACGTCACACGACAGTCCCCATTTGTTGCCGCCCGCATAGATGACGATCTTGCCGCCAAGCCCGTGTTCCTTGATCCGCGTGCCGTCGGACAAAAGTTCGTTGCGGAACATGCCGTGGACCGAGACCTCGACCACGTCTTCGACCTTCAACTCCGCACCAAAGCCATCCAGCTTGAAGTCCGGCGCGTCCGGATTACCCGCAAGCGGTCCGCGCAGCCGTGTAAACCAGACCTTGCCTTCAAAGGGCGAGGTGTCCTGGCGGATCCCGCCCGAAATGCTGAAGTAGGTCGCGCCGTGTTCCGCGACGAGCCCCATCTCGTAGATCTCGAGCGCAAAGGGGCCGACGGTCAGCGAGGCCTTGTTCTGGCTGACGATATCACCGGAGAATTCGCCGCGATCCCAACCAATGTCGGTCAGAGCCAGTTCAAAGGGCAGCCCGTCCTCGGTTTCAACTTCGACGGGGCTATCCTCGCTTTCCTCGTCGGGCTTTTCGCGTATCAGGATATCACCCAGGACCTGAACGGCCTTGCCCGCGTCGGGTTCGTTCTTAGCCAATTCTTGCAACGAAACCCCGGCACGCAAGCGCATTACATCCAACACGACCTTCCAAAGATCGAGGTGGATCAATGGGATATCCTCGGACCCTGGCGGCGGCAGCGGGCGCGCGACGCTCACGCGCAAGACGTCCCCGTCGATCAGGCCGATTTCGAACTCCCACCTGCTGTCGTCGTCGTCGCCGAATGCCACCGACAGCCCCGCTTCAAGGCTGAGGCCCTCGATCAGGTCTTTGCCAAGCTCCGGTGTCTTGAAATAGAGCTGGTTGAAGAACAGGCTGGCGCTGTCGCCAAGCGGGATGTTGATCGGCGCGCCTTCGAACGTCAGGTGGTCCTCAAGCGGTTCGTCATCGTTGACCACCCGGCGCAGACCAATCGTCCCGTGCCGTGGGATCGGCGGAACGAAAAGCGCGGGTAGTACCACGTCTTCCAGCACCAATTCTGCGTCGGGATCAAATCGCAGCGCCTCTGCAAGGCTTGCCATCGGGCTGTCTTCGGCGTCCCAGTCGACTTCGATCCCACCAAAGCCAAGAGCGCCCCCGGCAGTTGGTGGGAAGTCGCCCGCGTCCAAGGGGCGAACGATCCAGTCATGAATGCTGTAGGCGCGGCCCGGCGCGGCGATCAGCGTTAGGTCGTGGACCGCCTTCATCGGGATCCCCATCAATCGACAGGGCCCGATCGATATCGGCAAATGCGCTTCTAGGCGTAACGCGCCATCGGCTTCGATGATAAGGCGGAAGGTGCGCTTGATGACCGTGCGATCGGCGCTTTCAGAGAGCTCGATTTCATCGTCTATCTCGCGCAGGTCCTCATCGGGGTGCGCACCCAAAAGATCGGCGGGGACCAGCACCTCCAGCGGCAGTTCGTCGATATGAAGCGAGAACTCTCCCGTCGGGCGAAGGGCGAAATGGAACGTCGAGGACCAGTTGATGTCACCGGCAAATGCAAAGCGGAAGGTGGGGAAGATGCCGCTTACGAACTCGGTCGGAGGCGGCATGGATTCCAGCTTCATCTCGCCGGTCAGGGTGATGGCGCCATCGGGGCCGATATCCGTCGTGGCATCGTGGATGCGCACCGCGTTGTCGATCTGGGCCAATGTGACCCCGATGTCCCCACCGCCGTCCGGAGGCCATTCGGTGTTGATGAACTCGCGCGGCCAGGCGCTGCCAAAGCTAAGGAACAGATCCGAAAACCTCATGGCGCCACCTCGCTTGAGGGGTCGATGAAGCTGTCGAAGATCGCGTCGGACTGCGTTCCTGCAACCATCAGGCCCATCCCGGCAGCGAGCTTGCCGATGAACAAGAGCCCTGAAAGCGCCGAGGTCGAGGCGGTGAAATCGGCCTGCACGGCGAATTCATTGGCGTAGGGTTGCGCCGCGAAGGGGGCGAAGCGATTGCCGGTGACGAACTTGCGGTCGAAAATCCCGAAGTTGCGCGAAGGGTCGGCGAAGGCGACGGCGCCATAGTCTTCCGAGACGCCCGCCAACTCGCTCCAGAGGCGGGTCCGAAGATCACGGATCCAATTGTCGCCATGGGTAAGGTCTTCGCGCAGCGCAAAGACGTTGCATTCGCCATCCGAATAGAACCCGCGCCGGTTCAGATTGGCCGAGCCGATCGAGGCAAAGCAATCGTCGATCAACATGATCTTGGAATGCACATAGATGCTCTGGAAAATGCCGGCAGTGGCGGGTGTGTGTTTCTTGTGCTCGGCTGCCTTCGACCCCTTTCCGTCGTCAAACAGGTTCGTCGTGCCGCCCCTGTCAACGCGCAGCCGCACGCTGTCGTCCGTGGCCGTCGCTGCCGCCTTGCCGGTCACCCGCATCGCTTCGTCGTTGATCACCAGCCAGAATGGCGCGCCCGGCACGCGGCCTGGCGGGCCGACGGTGATTTCGGTATCGGTGTCGCCGATATCCTCCATCACCCATAGCCGCCCTTTGGCGGTCGTGCGGTTCGTTTGCGTGCGCGAAAACTGCCCGCGCATCGTACCGACCTTCAGCCGGTCGCCCCAGGCGGCCTCCAGATCTGCGATGAAGTCCTGGCGCGGGGCGAAACCGAAAGGCTGGTCAGGCGTCTCGGGCACAACGATGATAAGAGGACCCGAGACCCAGGCCGCGGCCTCGATCAACGCCGAACGGTATTCAAGCGGCGGGGTCAGGTATTGATCTTCGATGTAAATATAGCGCCGTGCCCGCCTGATTGCGGCCACCGTGGTGTCGACGATCGTGCGCTCACCGGTCGTGGCGTATGGCAGCGCGCGCGACGCATCCGTGGTCGAGGGGCCGAAATAGGTGCGTGCGACCTGGACGATGTCAGGCCCATCCGTTGGCAAGCCCGAAGGCGCGCCCGTCGCGTCAACCGCAAGGGGCGTTGCAGCCCGGGCTGCCCATCTTTCAGAGAATGTCTTTGCAAGTTCGCCCGCCGCCAGCCCGTCCACGCGGGCATGCACATCGTGGTAGGGTGCGCGTTTGCCGTGATCCCGGTCATCCAACCTGTTCGGATTGAGGTCGATCCCGCCGCAATAGGCGTGCAGCCCCGCGTCATTGCGCAAAACGGCGATCTTCTGATGGAAGGCGTTGAAGCGCCTTTGGGCGCCATGGACCAGGGACACGAACTCATTGGAGGATACGCAGGCCGGGTTATCGGGGCATTCCGCTGGATACGGGTCCAGATGCGCCTCGCCATTTGCAAGCGCGTCGAGGGCATCGATCGCGCCCTGGTTGATCTCCAGTTTTTCAAGGAAATCGCTGACACTGCCAGCACCGAAGAACAGGGCAACAGCCAGCGCCTGGGTGTGCCCCCAAAAGCTGACCTGATCCCAGGAATCCGAATCCTGGGCGAATGTCGCGATGCTGCCTCCGATGGCCAGAAGCAATGCCGCGACCCGCGCGCCAAGTTCGACGTCATCAACAAACCCTGGGTCAAGCTGCAGGAACTGGAGCGCCAGAAACCGCGCTTCGGCCCCGCCATCGCTTAGCATTGTCGCGGCATCAATCAGCGAACGATTGGGGACACCAAGGTCGGCCGAGACCAGATTGGCGGAATGATCGATGGCGTATCCGGCAAGGTAGAAAAATGGGTTCGGACTGCCCGCAGGCGTTGGAAAAGTCGTCGCGTGCAGCTCGGTGAACAGGTGGTCGAAGAACTCCGGCCCGTTGATGAATGGCGTGACCTGGCAGCCGCGGTTGTAGCGTTGGAGCGCCGAAGACCCCTGCGGCGCGAACCAGTCGTGAAGCGCGGCGACATCGACATGAGCTTCGTCTGCCGCGACCGGTACCGCCGTTGAAACGGCCGGGCCGCCGCGAGTGCGCGCGGTAATATCCTCGCTCGCCCCGGCGACGGTCAGGGTCGCCGCTGCGCCAAGGGACGATCGCGCAACCCCGGTGGCGGCCAGCACATCGCCGCGATGCGATAGCTCAAGCGTAGCCGTCACCGTTCCCCCGGAATGGGTCAGCGTGACCTCTCGCCCGGTTGCAGGCATTCCGCCCGGCTCTAAAAGGCGCAAAGGCGCCTCCAGCCCGTCCATCATCGTCACGAGATCGGCAAAGCTTGTGTCACCGATTCCAGCAGCCACCTGCTTGGCGCGCAGGTCCCGCAGAACCGCCAGCGTGTCCATCCCCGGTGCCAGCGGATAACTGGCCACGATCGAGACCCAATTGACCATGTGCTGGGTCCCGGCCACCAGTTCGAAGTTCTGGGTGGCTGTGCGTCCCTCCGGTGGGATATCCTCGGCAAGCGGGGCAGCGGGGCCGTTGAACTGCAGTGCGATCAAGGGGTTGCCAAGGGTCAGCAGCGGCAGAAGCGTCGGATGGCGGACCGGATCCGCTGCGCGTCCCCAGACGGTATGTAGCGGCCCATCCTGATGATGGTGCAATGGTCCGGTAAAGGAATAGTCAAGTCCCGTCATCGCAGGGCCGGTTCCGTTGACAGCAAGGGGTTGCACCACTGGCTCGGTCGCTCCTGCCGCCCCGCGTGACAGCGGCGGGAAAGCCTTCTTGAGTTCGGTGGGCAAGGACGCCATCACGCCCAAGTCCCAGGTCCAACCCATGGTTGAGCTAAGCGGGCTTACCAGCATCAGCTTGCCTCCGCCGGGTAACCGCGGAACGCATGCAGCGGTCCGACAAGGCGTGACGGCACACCGTCGGCGCTAACCGCGTAGGCCCAGACGTGGAAATGTGCCCGCTCTGGCACGGCAAAACTCTGGCTGACGGTGCCGTCTGGTGCGGGCGTGACCTCGGTCGTGGGCAGAAGGGCACCCCGATCGTCGCGCACGAAGAATCGATCGCTGACGTCGATGTCTGGGCGATTGCGGATCACCGACATCTCGGCCTTTGAGACAGTGGAACGTGTGTCGTTGCTGGTCACCAGGAAGGTCCGCGCGCCCCTATCGCGGACCAGAAGATCGACGGTGGCGGTGCCCCCGGTCAAATCCAGGCCCGTAAGCTCTGGCAAAAACGCGCGCGCAGCCTGCGGGATTCGCACCACCAGCTCCAGCACCTGACCCTCTTCTGAGGCCCGCCCACCCGCATCGAGTGCGCGGAGCCGGTAGACCCAGCGCCCGGTAGAATTCGGCAGCTTGTCGCGCAATTGGGTTGCGGGATTCGCGTCGGCAACGATCTGGAAGGCATCGCCAATGTCAGTGAGCCGCGCTGCCGCATGCGCGAGGAAGCGATCCGAGATCGCACGCGCGTCCGCCTCAGCCCGAAGCGCCGCTTCATCGGCTGGTGACAGCGCCCATGGGGTGGCCGTGCCGTCCACGTCGAGAAGCGATATGCCGCCCGCCTCGATCGCGATCCGCGGCAGCACCGCGCTCGCCTTGGCGCGCTCGATCCGCATGAAGGGTTCCGCCGCGGAGGCCGAGGCTGGCAAATGGGCCGCGGGGGTGAAATCCAGATGAACCTGGTTGGCCCCTGCCCGATCCAGGGTCAGCGTCGTCACCGGCCCCAAATCCGCAATCGCAAGCGTTGGGCGCCCGCGATAGCGCGCAACAACCTCGCCCCCCGAGACCGGGCTTTCGTTGCCCGTCCGCGGGGCAGGCTCAACAGCGGCCCGCCGGTCGGCCACATAGAACTCACGGTCAGCAGCGGTGACCCCAAAGCTGCGGATATGGCGGCGGTTTCCGGGCGTGACACCAATCCAGGCGGCAGGCAGCGCAACTTCGTAGCTTTCGGTGGCTTCGGAATCCGTCAGAGGAACGCGCGGCACGACCTGAAGACGGGTGTCCCAGGCCTCTGGGTCTTCGATGTCTCCGTCGGTGCGGATCAGGGTCATCAGACCGCCGACGGGGCTTCGGCCCGGATCCGCCGGCGCGGCGTCCAGATCGAAGATCGCAGAGCTGCCGCCCCCATGCGCAGCAATCCTGTAGGCAAGCCCCAGGATCACCGTGGTTCCGACAAAGGCGTTCGGTTCAATGGGCCGCGACAGATCGCAGGCCAACCGCCATCCCCCACTTGCCGAAAGGATTGGTGCGGCCGTGATCGTTGCCGTGATCTCGGCCAGACGCCCTTCCGCTTCGTAGATGCGAAATTCCTCGACATGCGGGTCAAGCTCGCGCTGATCCGGGCCCCACCCCCAATTCAGCACGACCAGATCGCCCTCTGCGTCGACCCGTGCGCGCTCGGCGGGCGTCAGGTCGGGATCGGTGGTCTGCAACAGCCGCACCTGCACCCCGGAGGGTGTCACCAAGGCGTCCGGACCGGTGTCCGCCCCCCCTGCCGACGATGTCGGTGGAGCGATCGGTATCGGCGGCCGAGTTCGCTTTTCCAGCCGCGCAGCCGCCGACACCGCCCGTGTCGATGGCCGTCCGATCGCGTCGATGCTCGAAATCCCGTAAGTTACCTCGGTTCCAAGGGGCGGCGGAACGTCATCGAAGGCATCGATTGCCCGCACCTCGGCCCCCTCGGCCAGCCCTGTCGCGTTTGCGGGTGGATAGACGGCCAAGAGATCTGCGCCGGGCAGAAGGACATCCGTGCGCGGATCGCCGTTGCGCGACGGCATATGCAAGCCACCGGTGGAATTCGGCGGCGCGAAGGGCTGACCGTCCCTTTCGCGTTCCAACCGATAGCCCGCGACCTCGCTAGGGGGCGCGGTCTCGGCGTCCTGGGGCCACCAGGGCATCGCAGAGGCGTCCACGCGCTGGGGCGGCAGCCAAGAGACCTCGAACCCGATGGTGTCATCGCGCTGCTGACGGCGCGCGTTTCGAAGCGCGCTGCCGAGGTTCAAGGCCGCGACATCGCTCGGCGGATCTGGCGGGGCAGTCGGCTGGAACCGGACGCCCCGGATGACTTCGGACACTTCGA
>Ga0316205_10000789_pt1 | contig 48860 bp, 42 predicted proteins | sample 3monthpyrite_MG_FD_204941 | JGI IMG/M metagenome (GOLD analysis project Ga0316205, IMG submission 204941) | Microbial mat bacterial communities from mineral coupon in-situ incubated in ocean water Damariscotta River, Maine, United States -... | ecosystem: Environmental > Aquatic > Marine >...
TTTTTTTCATGGCGGACACCCTACACGATGATTGCGCGGTTTTCAAGCAATTCGTGCCGATGAGTCAACTCGACTTGGTTTTGACCAGGTTTTTGGGGTGTCAAGAGGGGTTACCGGAGTGTCACGGTTGTTTTCACTCGAACTTTATAGTCTTTATAAACTTCGTTGAGATGTGGGAAAGTTAAAGGGGATTCACCAAGTACCTCAATCTCTTCATTGAAGTGAGATTGAATTACCGATGTATTTTGAGGTGGTTTAGCTTGGGTTAAACCACAAACAAGCAGTAATGCAATGAATGTGATGTAATGTAATGTAATGTAATGTAATGTAATGTAATGTAATGTAGAGATTTTAGCATTTACTTTTCTATTCCTCCAAAAAAAAACTCCATTAGAATGCAAAATAATAGTGGAAGTATACGAAAGGTAAAGTAAGAGTACGGTAATTAATTAGCAGGGTTACCGAACAGTAAATAATCGACACTTTGATACTCAATTTTCTATTTGCGGGACCATCATAAAATAGGAAAATTAATTTGTCTAACCCAATATTAGTCAGACTCCCACTTCAAAAATTTGTTTATTTAACAAGCTTTTTGATCTAAAAGCAAGATCTGGCTCCTTCCGAGTATAGTGCCTACAAAACACTCCATACACCAAACAACGATGAACATAGCAAGCAACGAATGATATTGGTGCATATTGAATTCATGTTAACGCTTTATAACGCACCATAACCAATGCCAGCAAAAACCTAAGAACAACTTTCACTCCCATCCTTAGCATCCTGTGCTGTTTTAATCCATTTAATAAAGGCTTTGTAACCATCACTTCCCACCGGTAGCCACGGCTTCCCCCCTGAGTTACGTGGATGTTCGGCTTGCAAGGATGAGGGACGATCGACCAAATAGCTTTTTTCCGGATTAACAATATCGGTGACCATGCTGGCTGTCGCGTAAAAATCGCCATCCACATCACCGGTTAATATAAAACTATTGCGAACAAATTGCGGGTTTGGACTCCCGTCTCGTTTAAAGACACGATGGCATCGATTACAGACCGATGATAAAACAATCGCCACATCAGTAAACAACGCGCCTCGCTGCAGCGAAGGGGCTACCGTTTGTACGATACCGCACTCGTCAAAGGGTGTATTTTGATACTGCGCTCCTACATCAAGCCACTCAACAACCAACCGCCGTTCCGCTGGCGTCAAGAAATTTCGGTGATCCAGGCCATTCAACGGTAGTCCTTCTTCTGCATACAATTCTTCATTAAATAACTTTTCAATTAAATAGCTACCACGTGCATATCCCGGTTCAACATCTGGGATTTTACGTCTCAAAAAAGGAATGCCATCCACGACTTCCAGTACCGGCTTGCCTTCTTCATCAAAAAAGGGTTTCCCTAAAATCAATTGACTATAAGAAATCAATCGGCCATCTTTTCCGCTGATGCCGCGTGTTAAATTCAATCCCGTCGGGTTTTCATCAGAACTAAAACTACCATTGTGACAATCAACGCATTGCTTGCCAAAAACACCTCCGCGCCCCCTTAAATTCCTCGCATCCCATAAGGGTTGAATATGCTCAACATAATTAATCAGACCCGCTTCCGGTATCGATCCTGTAGAAATGTCGGTATACTCAATTTTAAAACTCGGGGTTGGTGCTTGCACTGTTTCGTCTGTCCAGACATCAAAATAAATCAAGTCTTGAGTCAATTCCAATGCTTGCTTATCGACTCGAACCCGAGTCTCCGCCATGGTTTCTTCCGGTTGAGCGAAGACCTTAAATGTGTCTGCATTATTGTCCTGAATAATTTGCACTGACTGATTATTGATAATTTTTTTCAAACGAGTGTTAGGATGATTGCCGGCAATAGGCGCAACATTTAATGCACCACTTCGCTGTGGAGAGTGACACCCATGGCACACGAGTTCTTCACCCGGCCTGACTTGTAGCCAACTGGTATGATTTTCATAGGCACGTCCCTCTCGATCCAATACCGAAAGTGACAACGGGATATCAGCAGGCACTTTAATTCTTACCGAGCCATCGGGCTCAATGGGCGCATAACCAATAATTTTTTGCATTTCAAATACCGTTTCGCCAATGGCTTGCCTGGATAATCCCGGCGGCGTAGGAATGCCTGTCGTCACCCGCAGAAAACGGGCAGGCCGTTGATCAGCGGTAGTAAGCAATGGGTCTTTGAGCTTGGCAATGTCGGCGACTAAATTTCGGGTATCGAGTGTAATATCCGTTGGTGGCACCATTGGGATTGACATCGCCGCTTGCTCAACGCGTGTTAAAATACCATTGCTCATCCGGCCACGCCGATCAGTATCATAAACGCTTTTGATATTTAAAAGGCCTTCTTCTTTTTCAGGATCGAACACTCCGGGCTCAAACACAATCTGCCGGGCAATCTCAGGCGGCAATGTGCGAGGCTCTAAAACAACAGGGTCTGTAAAGGCAAAACCGGTTTCTGGTAGAACAATGGGTTTTAGACTTTTGGTATTAATATCCAGTAAATAAATTCCATAAACCGGTGGCCCCTCCTGGTCACGCAAGATAATCACTTCTTTGGTAATCGGATCCACTTTTTCTACCGGTTGAAATGGACTGTAACTCACCAATACTTCGCCGGAACCATCGGCCAATGCATAAGGCACAGAAAAACGACCTTCCGGTGATTTCTGTCGACCAATGGGAATATCATTCAATGTGGCAGGTTTCTGGCCACTCATGCCAGCGAAATTAAAACCAGGTGCAGGATCATCATTATCAGAAAAATTTTTCACATCAAGTTCCATCAGTGCACCTCCTTCCCAAGTGCCTTGCATAGGAATCACCGTCGAAACGATTCGCCCTTCACTAACTTCTCTTGCATGTAAAAAACTATCCCCTGGACTATGTGCACCATACAATACATTCAGGTCAGTACCATCCGGATTGACGGTATATAACGAAAACTTGCTCTTATGCCCCACGTGATCCCAGCGGCTAAATAAGACCTTACCGCTACGCAGCACACTTGGATTACGGTCATGACTTTGGTTAAAAGAAATTTGCTCAATCTCCGTGCCGTCCTCATTCATCACGTGCAATGTTGTCACGACACTACCTGCATCTTTATCCAGATAGGAATAACCAATTTGCGATTTAGTTTTTTTCTGGCGTGTTGAAGTAAAAATAATACGTCCATCGGGTAAAAAAGCAGGATCTACATCGTCACCCAAATCCGCAGTATATGAATCTTTAATCACTCGATGAATATTATTGGTCTGATGAGTGTATATCCAAATATTCCACGTAGCATCTAACAAGCATTGCTGGGATGATTCACTGGTACAACGCATGGCAAATACAATTTTTTCTCCATCAAAAGAGGGTTCTGGATCAGACACATCCCCTTTGCCCAAGGTTAAATGGCCGGTGAGATTTCTTTCTTCCGCACTGGGTGTCGACAGAAAGCGTAAATACAAGTCGCCACCTTCGTTAAACGTGACACTATCAATAGGATTACCGATGGCCCCCAAACTTCGTTTGACATAGAGGAATGGCTGACCCGCGACCGCGGGTGATTCATCATCACTAAAACTGCACCCATTCATCAACATGATCAGTATAAAAACAACAGATAGCAGTTTAACGACAATCACCAACCCCACTCCCCCTTATTCACACGATGCACAGTACTAGCAAGCTAAAACATATATAAAAACGGGTTTTAGTCATGCTTCCCACGCTGCTCACATCGCTTATATTTATTTTTAATCGGTGTAATAATTATATACAACCAAGTTGACCCCAGTTCACTTTTGTCACAGGTAGAGATAATAACGACAATGCCTCTTAAGACCCACATTTCACACCGGGACATACCAAATGTAAGTCTTAAGCCCCTCCAGCCCATATCCTATTGGGCTGAATATAAATAGTCCTAACTGCCTATTGAGCGATGGATCAAACTAAAAAAATATGTTTTTTATTCTTTATAAATCAGTTTGTTATCAATTAGATTATTGTTTGACAGGTTAGTTTCGTCGCATAATCAGCCATTAAAAACACACCAACAAGAATACCAATTACAACTGAATTAAAACCATTTTATTCAGCTAATTGGCAACTCATTTAATGATTGAGAATGCCAAGATAACATAAGCGAATATTATTCTTTTAATGATTATAACTGATCTTTTGGCATGACAAAATGTCAATTCGAGCATATCTTGCAGTGACTCATTATGTTGGCATGACGCATTAAGCCATATGACGAATATATACGGCATATCACGTTGTTAAGGATACTCAGTTTGCTTTGCTCCGAACTCTCTTCAAGTCTATCTCAAGTTTTGAAGTGACGAACCATATCGGTGAGTTTCTCTGATAATTGAAATAACCGATCGCTAGATTTCGCCGTATTCACTGCACCATCGGCTGAGCGATGTGCAATATCACTAATATGTGCGACATGTTGATCCACAGCACTTGCCACCGTGGCTTGTTGTTCTGCGGCGGTGGCAATTTGTAAATTCATATCGGCAATTTTTGCCACAGCGACAGTAATGCTATGTAAGGTTTTTTCTGCTTCGGCGGCATGCTCAACGGTCACCCGGACTTCATCGCGACTTTCACTCATGGCTTTTACACTCTGCCGAGTCCCTGCCTGAAGCCGTTCAACCGTTTCTTGAATTTCTAGGGTGGATTCTTGAGTTCGACTCGCCAATACCCTAACTTCATCAGCAACCACCGCAAAACCACGCCCCTGTTCGCCGGCACGGGCGGCTTCAATGGCCGCATTTAACGCTAACAAGTTAGTCTGTTCAGCAATACTTCGAATGACATCGACCACCGAACCAATGTTTTCGCTATCGACCTCTAATTTATGAATCGCATCCGTAGTACGTTCAAATTCAACAGATAACGAGTTAATCCGAGATATGGTATCCCCCATCACTTTTTTACCTACATTAGTTTCTTCATCGGTCTCGCGTGCGGTATCCGCTGCCATTTCTGCGTATCTCGCCACTTCTTGAACCGAAGCTGACATTTCGGTAATCGATGTAGCGATCTGCTCAGTTTGTAACTGCTGGTCATTGATGTCTTTTTCGACGGATGCTGTCAGCGTATGTAAATCTTGTGAGGTGTTAGAGAGATCTAAAGAGGTTTCTTTTATCTCTGAAACGTGACTTTGCAAATTTCTGATTAATAAAGCTAATGACGAACCCAGTTTTTGCAACTCCACTAATCCACTGGGGGTCACATTTCTGTCCAATCCACCTTGCACACAATATTCCATATGCTCAATAATTTGCTGTAGTGGTTTAAACACAAATTTGCTAAACATCACAAATGAGATAGCTAAAGCAAATAGAATAATGGCAATGGATGTTCCCACATTAACTAATGTGGTTTCACTGAAAACTTGATTGAAGGACTGAATATCTTCCACCACTTCCAAACGCAATGCATGCTTTTCATCTTCACCATACAAGTTATAATCGACAATCAACGCGGTATCATCCAATTTTGTTGGCCAGTTTTCACTCAGAAATAATTGCTGTTGCTCAGCACTGAAGATACGTAAAGGGGCATGTACAATATTTTCCACCGTTTGCAGGTTTAATGCGGGATCGGTGAGCACTTCCATATAACCCACCAAACGTAATCCGCCAATAGGAACCAACACAGAATAAACCGCCCCGCCAGGTGACAACCAAACACCACTTAATGCTTTAAGGCGATCAGCTCCCTGGCGCTGTTTTGCTTGCTTATATAAAAACTCAGGTAACTGAGCAGGGATATCAGTATCGCCTTGAGTACTTTCTGCAAGATATTGTAATTGAATATCATAAACTCTGAGCTTTCGCAGGTGGAGAATGCCTGAGGTCACAAAACGCTGGGCAAACTGATCATCCAGTAAATCCGTAACAACTTGCTTATTATCATCACTATTTATGCTTTTAATTGCTTTACGAAAAGTGGCGGTTTTTTGTGCTGAACTTCCCAGGTTTCGCGCCTGCCTCTCTAATTGACGCAAGACTTCTTGGCTTGCTACCCCCACAATTCGCGATAAAAGTTTATATTCTTCATCTTTTGCTGCATCCTTGTAGATATTGCCCGCATAGAGTGACAACAAAATAGAAGCCAAACCAATAAAGCTAAGTAAAGCTATGGTCAATGCTTTCAGCGAAAGGTTGATATTCCTCATTTTTAACCCCCAACCCTTTTGTTTATAAAAAGGTATGCTTGCTCTTTTTTTATCTTTAGCATGGCGCACATGTTTAATAATGCCAATGAATCACTCAGCTTTGAAGCCGATATTTATCGAGATTCGCCTAGGGAAAAACCACAGGTAAGCCTTTCGCTTCCCATTCTTCCATGCCCCCTCGAAACCAATAGACTAATTTATAGCCTGAATCAATAGCAACTTTCGCCGCTTTCAAACTTCTACCACATTTCACACCATTGCAATAAAAAACCACAGGGGTTTGTTTGGAATCAATGACTTTGTGCAAACTCTCCGCTGAGGTTTGGGTATCGGGTAAGGAACTGGAGCCTTCTATATAGCCTTTTTCGTAATCACTGGCTTTCCTGGAATCGACAATGACTAAATTAGCATATTTATCAACTAACTCAATCATCTGTTCAGCATTCACCCGGGTCGTGCCATCAATGAATTCAGGTACCAACTTTCCTTCGGCAAATGTAATATTACTTACCAACAAACTTAACCCGATAAAAATCAATAATTTTGTCATCAGTTTCATCTTCACTCACTCCAATACCACACTAATTATAAGATCTATAGAGTGTATCGACGCCGAATACGGGTTTGTTTAACCAAAAGTGCGAAGCTGGTATCAATAAGTATAAAATTTTTATGGCTTTAGTTGAGCAACAGACGTTACATTGCAAACAATGAATGGCAATCACAGATCGAGAAAAAAACCACGCTCTCTGAAGGATAAACCGACATTGGGCAGCCTAGCGTTTGAAAATCGCGAAGAAAATTGATTTCACAAGAGTTTTCCTGAAGAAGGTAATACTTGTTGTATTGCCGACTGAAGAAAAATTCTTGTGGGATCCAGGTCTCAAGCGAGATCAAATGATAGGCTGGCTAATGTCGGGATAAAGAATGTCTTTAGGTCGAATGACCCGCACGAACCATATAATCTAAAATAAATTCCATGATTTCTAGCCGATTATAGGCTTGTTGCAAGGTTTCCCCCCATACCGTCACACCATGCGAACGAATCAATAATGCGCTGATATCAGGTGGGGATGAAGTAAAATGGTGAAAAATTTCATCCGCGATTTTAGCCACATCTAACTGATTTTCAAAAACCGCTAAGTTGACATTCGGCGTCTGCTGCCAAATATCAAATCCTTTGATCATTTCAAGATTAGCCAAGCGAATCGCACCAATGTCGCTGGGCATATTTGCCGTTAGCAAACTGGCCTGCACACTATGCACATGTAAACACGCATTCATATCGGGGAACAATTGATATAAAACTTGATGTATTTTGGTTTCTGCCGAGGGGGTATTGGTGGGATCATAAGATTCAATAATCTCGGCATCCTCAATATTGACCTGCAAAAAATCGGTGTTTTGCAGTTGACCCTTGGATTTACCGCTGGCGGTAATTACCATTTGCCCAGGACTTAAACGAACACTTAAATTCCCCGCCGTGCCAAGCATCCAGCCACGTTGATGAAATGTTTTCGCTATGCTGACTAACGCCTCACGCGGCGCTAATTCATCAAAAGTGTAGGCCATAATTTATTTCACTCCTTAGCAATATACTCGTAGCGTCTGATATTTAGGCTTCATTGCTCGCCTATTTTCGCCCTGGCTGCGTCGCCTAAGGCGCCTACTGTTGGTGAAACTCCGCGCAATAAGAACGACTATTACTTGTCGTTTCGCCTTGCCAGGACAAAAATATGCGCCGCACTCAACACCTAAATATCAGACGCCACGAGCATAGGTACCTAAATAGCCTGTCGGCCAGAAGGACATACGTTTTTGCATATTTACACCAAGAACATCGTCGCTAAACCTAAAAAAGCAAAAAAACCAATAACATCAGTAATCGTTGTCAGTAGCACCCCGCCAGCTAACGCCGGGTCGATACCAAAGCGGCGTAATACCAATGGCACAGTGGCACCGGCAAATGCCGCAACAATTAAATTAAACAAAATCGCCAAACCCATGATCAATCCTAGCAAGGCACTATGAAACCACAGCCATGATAAAAGTCCAATGACCGTTGCCCACATCACCCCGTTTAACACACCCACCAAGAGTTCTTTACGAATTAAGCGGTTTATATTGGAATCACCTAAATGACCTAAGGCAAGCCCTCGAATCACCAAGGTTAATGTTTGACTACCTGCAATCCCCCCCATGCTCGCGACAATCGGCATTAAAATCGCTAGCGCGACTAATTGATCAATGGTTGCTCCAAACAAACCGATGACGAATGAAGCCAATAGTGCGGTGATTAAATTAATGCCTAACCAAACCGTCCGGCGCTGAGCACTACTCACTACCGGGGCAAACATATCCCCTTCTTCATCTAAACCCGCAAAACTCATAATAGAGTGATCCGCCTCATCACGAATGATATCAACCACATCATCAATGGTAATCCGCCCGAGCAAGATTTGTTTTTCATCTACCACCGGTGCCGACACTAAATCACGTTGCTCAAACATACGAGCCACTTCAGTTACCGACGTCGTCACTAAAATCGATTCTGCCGCTTGGTCTATCAACTCAGCCACGGTGAATGCTGGATCTTTGGTTAACACCATATTTAATGGCAACAACCCCAAAAATTTACCCTCGCGATTAATCACAAAGAGGTTGTCCGTCATTTCAGGTATTTCACCACGAAACCTCAAGAAGCGAAGAATAACATCCAAGGACACATCGGGACGGATCGTCACCATATCAAAGCTCATAATAGCACCCGCCGTATCTTCCGGGTACAATAAAACGGATTCTAAAAGCTGCCGATTTTGAGCATCCATCGAGCGCAACAATTCACCGATCACTGACTCGGGTAAATCTGGCAAAATATCCGCAAGATCATCGGTATCTAAACCGACAGTTGCAGACACTAGCTGATCTGGATTCATTCGCCTGATGAGACCAGCACGAACTTCATCATTGACATATAACAGCACATCCCCGGTATTTTCAGGGATCAGTAAATCCCATGCCAAAACCCGCTGTTCATAGGGCAAAGATTCTAATAGATGGGCAATTTCAGCAGGATGTAATTCATTGATAGCTTGACTCACTTCAGTCAATGATCCGGTTTGCATTAACTGAACAAACTCTTGCAAACTTTCTTGGCTACGTTCTGTTTTCTGCATGATCAATCCAGGTATTCACTGGGCAAACGGCGCTTGCAAATTGCCAACTAACGTTAGGCAGCTTTAGCGATTATCGATGGTGGTCCGAGAAGCAATTTAGTAAAAAATGATGATGATTTTCTTTTATTTGTTGAGCTGAACTTTACCCACGAATCTAGGATAATAGGGCTTTAATTTAACATGTGCGTATCTGAACATTTATTTTTTATTCTGATTCACCAAATTTATTATTGATCAGTGTTAGCAACGCCGTAAATGCATCATGTTCATCATTACCTGCCGTAATTAAACTCAGTTCTGTCCCTTTGCTGGCAGCTAACATCATAACACCCATAATACTTTTTCCGTTTACCCGGCGATCGCCGCGCACCAGAAAAATATTACTTTCAAATTTTGATGCAAGGGCAACAAATTTTGCGGCAGCCCGAGCATGCAGCCCAAGCTTATTAATGATGGTCACTGTTTGTTCCATATCCGATTCCCGTCAATGATCGATTTTTTTGAGACGCTTTGCATTGCTTAGGAAAGAAAATAACGTATCCATTCTTTAGCAATAAAAAGCAATGACTCATCCGACATTGACTACCTAATGTCGAATTCATATTGTTGACAATCAAAAATCCCGTCTGTACCACCACTCAATGCCTTTTCGACGAGTTCTTGCAAACTCAGATAGGAATAATTAAGCACCCGAATTAACATCGGAAGGTTCACGCCAGTCACCACATGCACATGCGTATTGTCCAGCAATGCACAAGCGATATTGCTTGGTGTTGAGCCGTACATGTCCGTTAACACCAACACGCTGCTTCCTTCATTGATGGTATTTGCCGCATATTGTCTTGCCTGACTCAATACCTGCTCAGGCTGGCAATAGCGAGAAACCGATATAATCTCAAACATTATGGGACAACAACCTAAGGCATTTGTTGCCGCTTCAAATAACGATGACCCCACATTATCGTGAGTTATAATAAGTACTGCAACCGTCATTGTAATTCTCTATGGCGAGCGATCACTTCAGTATCTGTGTCTTTAAAGTGCGCCACCAAAGACTCCACTAAAAAAACGGATCGATGTTGACCACCGGTACATCCGATGGCAATCGTTAGATAACTTCGATCGGCTGCCTGAAAACGGGGTATCCATGTGGTAAGAAATGATGTGATATCATTGAACATTTCCCCAACCATAGGTTGAGCCTGTAAAAAATCAATGACCGGCTTGTCCAAACCGGTATGTTTACGTAGTTGTGTTTTCCAATAAGGGTTGGGCAAGCAACGCGCATCAAAAACCAAATCGGCATCAATGGGAATGCCATGTTTAAAACCAAACGACTGGAACAATAAAGACAGGGTTTGGGTATTTTTTTTTGCCACCCGATCTCGAATCAGATCGCGCAGCTGATGTAAATTAGTACGACTGGTATCAATATATAAATCGGCATTGCTGGCAATGGAATCAAGTAAAGCACGCTCTTCAGTAATCGCTTCCTTAAGCGGTACCACATCATTGGTCAATGGATGTTTGCGGCGCGTTTCGCTGAATCGTTTTAATAAAATATTATCGTCAGCATCGAGAAATAAGACTTCGCAAGCTAATTTAGCGGCACGTAATTCAGCCAATATTTCGGAAAAACGACCCAGTTCGGAAATTCGATTACGCGCATCAATACCTATCGCCGCATACTCGTAAATATTATCCGAAACACATTCCATTTGGGTCGCAAGCGCAGATAACATACCTACCGGCAAATTATCGATACAATAATAACCCAGGTCCTCAAGCACATGTAAAACGGTACTTTTACCTGAACCAGAAACACCACTCACAATGATTAAATTCATACCAACTCCTGAGCAAAGCGCATCGTCTGGACTTGCAGATCTTGCCAAGCATGGATACCTTGACGTGACAACAATAACTGCTTAACCCTTGTTTCTACCATCGTACTTAGACTATGACTTGCATTCACCTGAATTATCCACCTAGGAAACACCGTGTTGTGTATAACAAAAGACGCGTTATTGCCTTGTAAAAGCGTTGTCTCATCATCTTTAGGCGGTGCGTTTGCCGTTAACTCAACCACCGCATCGAGCCGATGTTGCATTAACACAACATGCTCACCAAACTGATCTGGTATCGATAAGATACCGAGTTGATGTACGGCTAAAAACCCAAATGTTTGTGCAGGAACATAGCCAACGACACGATCAAATGGCGTTTTAATAAAGTACACAATATCATCTGCGACAAAAAAGTGCTTTTTGTGCAACAAATCTAACGCCAGCTGGCTTTTTCCCGCACCACTCTGACCAATAATTAACACACCGAGTCCAAAAACTGACATAAAAACGCCATGACATATTTCTCTCTTACCAACGACACTGGGCAAATGAGCCCACAAAATATCAATCAGCTCGTCACTAATATAATCGCTCTTAAAAATAGCTAAACAATTTTGCTGCAACAGCAAACTAGGCACAGCACACTCGCTCCCGACAATGAGGCAAGAGGAGACCGTATCCAGTATATTTGCTAAAAATTCAGCGGACTGGTTATCGTCTAACAAAGAAATAAATTTGGCTTGGTGCGAACCAATGATCTGTACATCACAGGGGTGCTGGGTGTTTAAAAATGAAACGTATGTGCCATAACTAGTCACATTCGAGCTCAGCGGGATTTCTTCTAAGGCCTGGTTACCACCCACCCAATTTAGCTTAAGCGTTGGTCCCAATACTTTGAAAAAATCGCCAACATTGGTGACTATAGTCATCACAGGCTAGGTGATAATAACGGTATGACTGAATGTTTCGCTGTTAAAATAGACGTCATAACAACCAACGACAGGTTTAAAATCGACACCATATCATAAGTTATCTTTTTTTCTAAACCAATTCACTAACAACTCATAAAGTTCTTGCGATTGTGTCGCACTACGTAAGTTATCACGCACATTCTGAGAACTAAACATTTCTGATAATGCAGCCAAAATCTCTAAATGCTCTTCTGTAGATTCCGGAGGCACTAATAATGCGCAAAACAAATCAACTGGCTGCCCATCGGGCGCATCATAATCAACACCTTGCGACAGCTTAATAAAGGCGGCAACCGTTTTATCCCCGGACTTCAATCGCCCATGAGGAATCGCGGTTCCTTTGCCAAGCCCGGTACTGCCAAGGCGTTCACGGGCAATTAAACTTTCAAACACATCGAGCTGACTTAAACTCTCATCCCCATCAACAATCAGATGGCTGAGTTGTTCAAGCGCCCGCTTTTTACTATTAACATCCTCGCTACAAGCAACCCGATTGGGTTCAATTAGATCTACGATCTGCATGATGAACTAATCTCACAAAAAACTTATCAGATCGACGACGATATACTTTTAACCGAAGCTAAAGTGAGCATATCACTCAACAGATTATCGATAGGGTGCCGAGTTTTCGCTAGAAAAAAGCAACGCGCTCGCTGGATAAGTGAAGTGTAAAGATGGCTGATTCTCATCATTATTAACACTCACTTGCGCTACCCAAAAACAACCCCATAGCGCTTTTTAACCAACAAAAACCACTTTAAAAATAACCATCTCTGTCGTCATACAAAACATTCATTATTGCTGATAATAGTCACAAGTTAAAATGACACAATCTGCGAAGCATCACTCACGTTGATCGATTCGGCTCATGCTTTCCCTTGTACTTAAGGAGCTGACGACACAATTTGTCAGATAATGCATCAATCGCTGCATACATATTTTGATCTTCAGCAACAGCAAACAAGGTAGTGCCTTTCACGCTGATATTCGCTTCCGCTTTTTGTACTTGTTTCTCCACCGTTAGCACGACATGGCAACTTGAAATGGGGGAAAAAACATGGCTCACCTTCTCCATTTTCTCGTTGACATGATCACGCAGCGCGCTAGTAATTTCACAATGGTGGCCTGTTAACTCGATGTGCATTTATCATTCCTCAAAACTAAAGGCGAGAGCTAATCTAAATATCGCATTTCTAAAGATTATATTTTGATCGACAACACTGTCGATAGAATACGCTTGGATGATGCCGCAAAACCTCTCAATAAGCTCGAGACGTACGAAAGCTGCGTGATCAAATAGGCTAAATTAAACGCAGCTTTGAATACCGAAGTGCTCGCTCTAACCCAGCCCGGAACTTAACGCAAGTTACCGTTCAGCCTGTCATCCATAAAGCATCGGAAATGTAATCTGATTTGCTTGTTTAAGCAAGCCTTTTTCTTTCGTTTGATGGTGGAATAGACATCGCATCCCGGTACTTAGCCACGGTACGTCTAGCTACATTAATACCTTGTTCTGATAATATTTTAGCGATTTTGCTATCACTTAATGGCTTTCTCACTTCCTCTGAGGCCACTAGCTTTTTAATCAATGCCCGAATTGCCGTCGATGAGCATTCTCCACCACTTGCGGTGCTCACATGACTAGAGAAAAAATATTTCAGCTCAAAAATACCACGTGGTGTATGCATATATTTCTTATTAGTAATACGGGAAATGGTAGATTCATGCATTTCCACCACTTCCGCGACATCATGAAGAACCAATGCTTTCATGGCTTCTTCACCGTGTTCAAGAAATCCTTTTTGCCTTTCAACAATACATGTGGCCACCTTCAACAGCGTTTCACTACGGCTTTGCAAGCTTTTAATCAGCCATCGCGCCTCTTGTAACTGGCTCTGCATATAGGTGTTATCAGCGCTTTTATCCGCACGCTGAATCAATCCAGCATACATCGAATTGACTTTTAATCTTGGCGTCGACTCCCCATTCAAAGAAACTTGCCAAACCCCTTTCACTTTACGGACAAACACATCAGGGATCACATATTCAGCATGACTCGGTGAAATTTGACTGCCCGGCCGCGGATTGAGTGTATGAATGAGTTTAACGATTTCTTGCAAATCATCTTCTGATATCTTCATACGCCGCATGAGCTGGGTATAATCCCGATTGGCAAGCAATTCAAAGTGCTCTTCAACCAATAACAAGGCTTCGTCATACCAGGGTAATTTTTCACCTGCCAACTGCTTCAACTGGATAACAAGGCTTTCACGCAAACCACGCGCTCCAACCCCTGGCGGATCAAAATTCTGCACCCGGTGAAGCACCGCTTCCACTTCATCGAGTTCGATCTCTAATTCATCTTTTAAGTCTTCCCAGATCTGCTCAGCGCTCTGAGTTAAATAACCATCATCACTGATTACGTCAATGATAGCCGTGGCAATGGCAGAATCTGTTTCAGAGAAAGGGGTTAATCGCATCTGCCATAACAAGTGATCTTGTAACGAATCCTCACTTGAATTTCGATTGTCATAATCGGGCATATTTTCATCACTTGCACCGTTATAACTCATGGGAACATCGTACGTATCTTCCCAAGAACTATCGACGGGCAAATCTTGAGGGATTTCGTCCTTTTGCAAGTCAATATCTCGGTCTTTCGCTTCAAAATCAGTCCGCGATTCCGCCTGCTCGTGCTCAGTCTGAGTGGCACGCTCCGAATAAGATAACGTGTCTTCTGAGGATGTTTGCTGCTCTGAAGGCTCTCGTTCAGCACCATCGCTATCACTGTCTTCATTGACTTCTAGCATCGGATTACTTTCCAACGCTTGTTGAATTTCTGTTTGTAATTCGATTGTCGAAAGTTGCAATAAGCGTATTGCCTGTTGCAACTGAGGTGTCATAGTTAAATGCTGGCCAAGCCGTAGCTGGAGGGATTGCTTCACGACAACTGCCTTTCGTTCATATTGTTACTAACGCTTAATAGCAGGAATTCCACCTGCAACCGTTTTTTTAAAAACCAATCCACTAAATTCCCATAACGTTTTTACCGCCTATAATAATTTTATTTTTTTATCACATTAAGCATGTAACTAAGCAAGCCTGCTTAAATTACTACCATCAAAACATAAAAATCTGGATAGTCAGCCACCGCATCGTTGTTTTTAAGTCAATCGATTACGACATCACAACCAATATTGCCAATACGTTGAAATATATGGTGGTATATTTACCAATTTTGTATTTAACAACTACTCACAAAATTTAGCCTAAATTTTTACTGTGCGCCACTCATAAAGCGGAATTGGTCCGTAAGATTCTACCTACAATCTATGCTCTGCGCTAGCGAGTATTGTCAGCTTGCTTGATTTTTGCTTGACATACTGCTTAGTACGTCAACAAACATCATGTGATGATCAAATCAACGCCGGACAAAAAATAACACCGGAAACGCTGGTTAAACCTTGCCACCCAATACAGTATAATTGAGAAAGCATCACAATTGAAAATTCTGACCTAAATAAACTTCTTTCACTAACGTATCAGACAAAATTTCATCGGGTGTACCATTGGCAATCATTTCGCCAGCATTGATGATATAAGCTCGCTCACAAATACCTAACGTTTCTCGCACATTATGATCGGTTATCAACACGCCAATGTTTTTATCCTTTAACTGCCGAATAATTTTTTGTATATCCATGACAGAAAGTGGATCAACCCCGGCAAAAGGTTCATCTAACAAAATAAACTTGGGTTCGATGGCCAAGGCTCGAGCAATTTCTACCCGTCGGCGTTCACCGCCTGACAGACTCATACCTAATGTCGCTCGAATGTGGTCAACATGAAAATCATCTAATAATTGATCAAGCTTGGCAATTTGCATTGACCGACTTAAATCACCGCGCATCTGCAACACGGCCATAATATTATCTTCGACGCTTAACTTTCTGAACACCGAAGCCTCTTGCGGTAAGTAACCAATCCCCATTTTCGCACGTGCGTGTAAAGGAAATGAGGTAATAATCGTATCATTAAGCAGAATTTCGCCTTCGTCACTGGGGATTAATCCAACAATCATGTAAAAACTGGTAGTTTTTCCCGCGCCATTAGGACCGAGCAAACCAACAATTTCTCCATTATTCACTTCAATGGATACATTTTTTACCACTTTTCGCCGACGATAAGACTTCGCCAAATTGTTAGCACGTAATGTAGTATGTGACATAGGTAGCGATTTCTTGTGGAAGCAGTGAATCGAGATCTAACTTTCAATGAGTGGATCATGCTCTGATGCAAAGTGTCGCTTTAAAGCTGTTTGTGCATACGCTGAATAAACGCTCATTTGTTATCTTTTGTTTGCTCTATTAAACCCGGCTGGATAACCACATGCACCCGGCCCGACCCTTGTTCGGATTTTGACGCCCGCACCGTGTCTTTTCGCATATTATATTCAATTCGGTCGCCTTGAAATTTGCTCGCAGCTTGATAAAATTTTGCCCTATCACTTAAGATGAGCACCCCAACTTGGGCATTATATTCCACGCGCCAAGCCTCAGCATTGACATCCTCCGTCGCTCCATCCGGACGTTGGGCAAAATGCGCTGGTTGACCAATGGCAATAATCCGTTGTAAGCGGTGTTCTACACTATAGACGACAATACTTTCCGCATCGATATTAATAGAACCTTGCTTTAGCTTGACATTACCGTAATACGTGCTGACACCATTACGGTCATCAATATCCACTTGATCCGCCTCAATAATGATCGGCTGCTCACTATCCGAGCGAAGCGCCCAGGCATTGGCCCACCATAAACAACCCACCATCATTAATGTTATTAACTTAAAATTCATGCTGTGTTGAGCAACCCAAGTGGTTTACCATGGCCGAATCATTGGTGTTTTGTTTTTGGGTTAGGAAATTGCGTTTCGAAAAAATCACGATGGATGATCGCCGGCAATGTACTGACCACGCACCTTAGACTTGAGCTTTAAACGCTGATCGTTGACTAATACCTTCATCCCCACGGCTTTCACTTGATGGCTTCCGCTGGTGATGGTCACCGGATTATCGGTTTCCCCAATATTATTTTCTAAACTGAAATTTAAAACTTCTGTATATATTGCCAACGTATCTTGCAAACGATCATTGGCTGAACGTGCTACCACAACATTATCTTTCAAAGTAATTTCTTTCTCGTTATAAATACTGCCTTTATCCGCCGTTACCACCCACACCCCGTCAGTGCTTGACTTAATGCGTAACCAAGGTTTTTCCAGTTCAGTAATCGCATTGGGAAAATGCTCCAACACATCCGCACTCAACCAACGTAACGGTGCCCCTTGGCTATCCAGTTCGACGAGTTTAAAATGTCTCATGACATATTCGGGTTGACGAGACGGTTCGGTAGGTGCCGTGGTCGTTAACACTTCGCGCTGATCAATCCACGCTAATAACCATACCGTGGCGACCATACCAATGCCTAACCAGACCAACCAACATCTCTTCAAAAGTCGCGTCATTGATTTCTGCTATCACGATTAAAAAGAATAATAGTCTTTAACTCGTTCCCAGGTATTTTGCGCTTTCATAATCAGCTCACACAGATCACGTGCAGCCCCGAAACCACCATTATTCGGTGTTTGCCAATCCGCATATAATTTCACATCTTCATGGGCATCTGCCACCGCCACCGCTAAACCCACTCGCCGCATCACCGGCAAATCCACAATATCATCACCCAGGTAGGCAATAGCATCCGCAGTCACTCCCGTTTCATCAATCAGATTATCAAGCGCCGGTAATTTATTATGCTGCCCTTGATACACATGGCGAATTCTCATTTCTGTCATACGATGTTTTACTGTATCCGAGGTACGCCCAGTAATCACAGCGATGTCAACCCCCGATTGTTGCAGCATGCGCATTCCTAACCCATCACGAGAATAAAAGGCCTTTAATTCAGTACCCTGATCAGTGACATATAAACGACCATCGGTTAATACACCATCAACATCAAAAATTACAATTTGGATTTTTTCAGCTTTTTCTAAAATATGTTGCATAGTTATTAAATATCACAAAGCGTAATGCAAAACGATACCGATGAAAATCGCCATACCTAACCAATTGTTATTGAGAAACGCAGAAAAATATAATTGCTCATCACGTTCTTTTATGAGTATTTGTTGATAAATAGACAAGCCACCAGCCACCAACAATGCCAGATAAAACGGCCAAGTCATGGCTAATTGGCTAGCAATGGCGAGCCAACCTAATAACATTATAAATTGTAAAATACCGATAATAACTCGATCAGACTCACCAAACAATATTGCGGTTGATTTCACGCCAATTTTAATATCGTCTTCACGATCGATCATGGCATACATCGAATCATAAGCCGTCGTCCAAACCACCGTCACCACAAATAGTAACCAGGCAATGACGGGGATTTCTTGAGTTTGTGCGGCAAACGCCATAGGTATCGCCCAACCAAACGCCGCCCCTAAATGCACCTGAGGCAAATAGGTGTAACGCTTCATAAATGGGTAAGTCGCCGCCAAAATCACCGCAATAAACGATAGAATAATCGTTAGCTGATTCATAAATAGCACTAAAAAGAACGCACTTAAAGCAAGCACCATACTCAGTATCAAAGCTTCTTTAGTGGACACACTCCCCTGCGCCAACGGTCGTTTTTTTGTACGCTTCACATGGGGATCCACATCCCGATCTGCATAATCATTTATCACACAGCCGGCAGAACGCATTAAAAAAACCCCAACGACAAACACACATAAAACTAATGGGTCAGGCACCCCTTCCGCAGCAATCCACAGCGCCCATAAGGTTGGCCAAAGCAATAACAAAGTGCCTATGGGCTTATTGATCCGCATTAATAAAGCATATTGTTGCAATCGATGAGCGACCGCCATAAATTAAAATTCTCCTATTCTCTATAACAAATTGCGTCAGGTAGAAACACCTCATTAACTAACAAAGGTTTATCCTTGATAAAAAATATCGATCGACGCCCCCAAATCACTTGATCAATATCAACGCAAGCTTGACCTGCTGACTCGTATATGGCTTGTCCTTGCGTTAATTGCGCCACCTGCAATTGCCCTCGAATGATCCCAGGCCTCTCGAATAATACCTTACCTAGGGATTGATTACCTAACCGAGTCAATCCCTTCACCGCACCAACCAAGGTATTCTGGGGGATCACTGTGCGCGCAAAAACCCAGGGCAAACCATCACAAACTAAGTATACCTGTCTGACGAAACCATATTCCCCACGCGGCATGCCTAAAATTAAGCCCTCATCATAAAATGGCTTTTGCCAGCCTTCAGTCAGCACTTGAACGGCGAAATTTGAAACACACTGCTCGATTAATCGATCGGTTAATGAGCCCGGATCCCATAACCAATGCTGTAATTTTTTGGGTAAACGCTGCTTATAAAATCCATACGCAGCCCGCCAAACTGGCTTGTTGCCAAAATACTTCGTTTGCCTCATAAATGCTTTTTAAATTTTCATCCTCAAGTTGGTACTGCTATCAATTATACATCGCTATATTGAACGCCGCCGCCTAACCATCGCTCGATTAAAGGAGCGACATATTCTGGATAATTATCCACCAGAAAATCCCCAACTTGTTCGATTTTGGGTGTTAACTCACCATCTCGCGCCAAATCAGCCACCCTAAATTGCAAAACGCCGGTTTGCCGAGTTCCTAACAATTCGCCAGGACCGCGCAGTTCTAAATCCTTTTCTGCGATCTTAAAACCATCATTGGTTTCGCGCATAATTGATAACCGGTACCGGCCATGCTCAGACAGCGGACCCCTGTAAAGTAACACGCAACTGCTTTTAAGCGGCCCCCGACCCACCCGTCCTCTGAGTTGATGCAATTGCGCCAAACCCAAACGTTCCGCATTTTCAATGATCATTAAACTGGCATTCGGTACATCAACACCCACTTCAATAACCGTAGTCGCCACCAATAAATCAATCGTTCCGGCTTTAAACTGAAACATCACCTGTTCTTTTTCTTCAGCCTTTAATCGGCCATGCACCAATCCAATTTGTATACCGGGTATTTTTTCTGTTAAATAGGCAAACGTTTTTTCTGCGGCTTCACAATTTAACGTTTCTGACTCATCAATCAACGGACAAACCCAATACACCTGCCGCTTATTCACGCAGGCCAGTTTGACGCGTTCAATCACTTCCTCCCGGCGATGCTCTGGCACAACCGCGGTATCGATCAATTGCCGACCTTTCGGTAACTCATCAATGACAGAAACATCCAGATCCGCATAAGCGGTCATTGCTAAAGTCCGCGGAATCGGAGTGGCTGTCATAATCAGCTGATGAGGAAAAATATCACCATAACGCCCTTTTTCGCGTAACGCCTGTCGTTGATGAACACCAAAACGATGTTGTTCATCCACCACAATCAAACCCAATTTGGCAAACACAACATCTTTTTGGAATAATGCATGCGTCCCCACCACGGCTTGTGCTTCCCCCAGCTTAATGGCTTCGATCACTTTTTCACGCGCTTTTCCTTTTAACTTGCCAGATAACCATGCCACTTCGATACCCAACGGGGCAAACCACTCGGAAAAATTTTTATAATGCTGTTCCGCCAACAACTCCGTCGGCGCCATCACCGCCGCTTGCCCTCGACATTCAATGGCATGCAAAGCCGCCACCGCCGCCACAATGGTTTTACCACAGCCCACATCGCCTTGCACTAAGCGCATCATCGGATAAGGTTTTTGCACATCCGCCAAAACCTCTTCATTGACCCGCTGTTGCGCCAAGGTCAACTGAAAAGGCAATTGATCCATAAAACGCTGACTCAACTGGCCTGGGCAAAGTAAAGGTAACGACGCAAACTGATGTAATTCTCGCCGAATCTGCCGCAAACTCAAGTGATGCGCCAATAATTCTTCAATCACCAAACGCTGTTGGGCGGGATGTTTACCGGCCAGTAAATCAGCCACACAAACTGAGGGGGCAGGACGATGCAAAATAGCAACGGCTTCTGCCAAAGAAGGAAACTGATCGCCATGAAATACCTGCTCAAGCAGCGATGAAGGCAACCAGTCGGGCAATACCTGTTGATTTTCTTTAAGCAATGTCAACGCTTGTTCAGTCAATCCACGTAACGTCTTTTGGTGTACACCATCAGTGGTCGGGTAAATCGGGGTTAATGTCTCCTCAAGCACATCATTTTTACCCGCTTCCACCGAGTGATATTCAGGATGCACCATCTCCAAACCACCCGCCACCCAACGAACCTCACCAAAACAATGTAAACACGTGCCTTTCATCAATTGATTTTGCTGGGCGGCACTGAAATGAAAAAATCTTAAAGTAACCGATCCCGTGCCATCCCCCAGCTGCACCAACAACGACAAGCGTCGAGAACCGGTTTTAAGCCGCACAGACAATATTTCCCCTTGAATCACCGCATAGTCACCGGCATGTAAGCGAGCAATGGGAACCACACGAGTACGATCTTGGTAGCGGGAAGGTAAATGGAATAACAAATCCTGGGCAGACCGAATGTTCAGTCGGCTTAATTTAGCAAGACTTTGCGGACCCACGCCTCGCAATTGCTCAATAGGAATGGCTTCCATGATTAGTTACCAAAAAAAATATTTAGCATGTTCATAACCAAAAAATCCTAACATGACTCCCCCGCCATTTTAACCGACACCAATAATTTCATTAGTAATCAATTTGTTAATTTTATACCTATTATATAAGTATCTGTTAACTTAGCAAAGTTACGTTTATGAACTGTCAAATTTCTGGTAACTGACATTTGTGTTACATGCTGATAGAATCGGATTGTGGAGGAGATTTTTAGTGTCTAAAGGGACCATAAAATTGAGGTAATAAAAATGCATAAATTACAAAAACCCATACCTAATTCATGGTATACCAACCTAACGGGGCAATTATTTAAAGTTAAGCTGCTCGCATTCAATCGAAATGGCTTAACAAGCATCGCCATAGAGTATCTTGAAGGCACCCACCAAATCATTAGCCGTCAAGAATGGGCTTGTTTGAAACTAATCAAGCATACCATTGAAAAAAATGACTCAAAGAATGCATCAAAAGAAGAAGCAACCAGCTAAGCTAATTCAGTTCATTCAAATGTGTTTAATATTCACTCACATCTATCACGAGTAACCAAATACCGCGTTAGGCCCTAAGAATTGACCCAGCCATCAATTCTTAGGCATTCTAACGGCTGCGCTGAATAAAAAACAAACTCAACCTCCATCCTGATGAATATTTCTCTAATTTTTTGGCAAAACTAGTACAGTTTAACACCACTCACCCACGATTTTTGACTTCAGAAAGCAGACTCACTAGACTTGGTCGTCATTCTCAAGACAAGTGCAAAAGAAATGTCATCTAAAATTCACTCACTGGTTAATGAAAAGTCACCCATTTTTACTAGCCATCCTCTGTTGCTTAAAGGGCCGGCAGGGTTAATTGAAGCAACTCACTCGACCACAACAACTCCTGCCTTTCCTCACCATATTGCGATCATTTGCCACCCACATCCGCTATATGGCGGCACCATGGACAATAAAGTGGTATATACTATCGCACGAACATTACATGAGCTGGGGATGCCAACCATCCGCTTTAATTTTAGGGGGGTTGGCCGCAGCAAAGGCCAGTACGACAACGGCATCGGTGAAACACAAGACTTAACCGCAGTCATCCAGCAGGCCCAACGACTCTACCCCGATTATCAATTGCTTTTGGCAGGTTTTTCATTCGGTGCTTACATTGCGTTAAAAGCGGCAAACACTGTCCAGCCTAGTCAACTCATCACCCTCGCACCGCCTGTTAATCTATTTGATTTTTCTCAAATTCAACCCCCTAACTGCCCGTGGTTATTAATTCAAGGCGATCAGGATGAAATCGTTCCCCACCAAGATGTGGTTGACTGGGTCAATCGTTTAAACAATCCACCTGACATGCAAATTCTCGATGGTGTAGGTCATTTCTTTCATGGCCACTTAAACGCACTTAAAAATACCCTGCAAAACGAGCTTACCAGTTATATGTATAATAACCAGCCACTAAGCTCATCTCAATTACCTCAACCTGCTGTACGATAGCCCACGCTCCATCCAAAAAATACCATGGCAAAACAAACAATCCACCTCTGTGCGATCAGTGAGTTTCCTGAAGCAGGTGTCAAAGGATTTAGTCTTTCAAACAACGAAACTCAACAAGACATTTTTGTCATCCGGCGAAACAACCAATGGCATGCTTACCAAAACAGCTGTCCACATCTTGGCTTATCCCTAAACTGGCAAGCTGACCAATTCCTCGATACCGAAAATGCTTACATTCAGTGTGCAGTGCACGGTGCACTATTTCAAATTGAAGATGGCTTGTGTGTTTGGGGACCATGCGTGAATCAATCACTCGCTCCCGTCCGTATTCGCATTAACGACGCTCATCTCGTGGTAGATAACCCCATTTAAACAGGCTTAACCCGGCGGCCAAGATAAAGAGCGTCCTGCCAGAAAATGCATATGGACATGGAATACCGTTTGACCGGCACCCGCATTACAATTAGTGACAATCCGATATCCTTGTTCGTCAACCTGCAACTGCTTGGCAATTTTCGCCGCCGCTAAGGAAAGATGGCCGATTAAAGGCGCATCACTCTCAGTAAAATCATTGAGTGTGGCTACGTGGGTGCGTGGAATGATCAAAATATGATGTGGCGCGTGTGGATTCAGATCTCGAAATGCCAGCACATGATCATCCTGGTAAACAATATCACTGGGTATACTGCCGTCGACAATCTTACAAAAAATACAATCCATGTTTTGCCTCATTTTTTATGATAGACACCAAATAGCCGATGCTACTATGATTTGCTCAAAAATGGTAGCAATCCTACCCTCTTATCGAGCAATAAAAGCTTCTCAATCCATGACACACAACTCTCCTAGCTTTCAAGGCGTTTCGTGTTTGATGACCTCTGGCCAGGAATTTATAGGGTCATATGCTGTCGAAAGTGTAAACAACTCACCGTTATCTTTTTGAACGCAAACGGGCTTCCCGAACGAGTACAACTAAGCTCCTTGCACACAAGTTTCCTATAATTAACATTACTAAGAAACGCGACAAAAAGCTGACCCCGCCAGGAGAGTTCAATGATGAATACAAATACAAACCCCATGGGTACCGATGGTTTTGAATTTATCGAATATACTGCACCCGATACTCAAGCCTTAGAATCGCTGTTTCATCAAATGGGATTTCGCTGTATTGCCCAGCATCGCTCAAAAAATGTCGTGCTGTATCGGCAAGGCAATATCAATTTCATCCTCAACCGCGAACCCAATAGCTTTGCTCAAGCCTTTGCCACTGTACATGGCCCCTCTGTCTGCGCCTTTGGCATCCGGGTCAAAGATGCGGGTCAAGCCTACCAGCGAGCCATACAACTTGGTGCCGAGCCCTATTTAGGTCATGTGGGACCCATGGAGCTTAATATTCCCGCGATACGCGGTATCGGTAATAGTCTCATTTATCTCATTGATCGTTTTGACCAACCGTCCATATACGATATGGATTTTATTGCTTGCCCGGATTCGGTCGAACCCACCACTCCCACCGGATTACTTGAGATTGATCACATTACCCATAATGTGCACCAAGGACGGATGAATGAATGGTGTCACTTTTATGAAAAATTATTCAACTTTCGAGAAATTCGTTACTTTGATATTCAAGGTAGATCCACCGGTCTGAAGTCTCGTGCCATGACTAGCCCTTGTGGTAAAATTCGTATCCCTATTAATGAACCTTCTGATGAAAAATCGCAAATCCAAGAATATCTCCGAGCCTATAACGGGGAAGGCATACAACACATTGCGCTCACCAGTGATAATATTTACCAAAGTGTTGAACTGCTCAAAAAACAGGGCGTTGAATTATTGCACACGCCCGATAGTTATTACCAAGCCATAAATCAACGGTTACCTGGTCACGGAGAAAACATTAAGCGATTACAGGAAAATGGTATCCTTATTGATGGCAACCCGAAAAGTAATCAAGGCTTGTTATTACAAATATTTACCGACACTGTAATAGGACCGATATTCTTTGAAATTATTCAACGCAAGGGTAATGAAGGCTTCGGCGAAGGGAATTTTCAAGCCCTGTTTGAAGCTATCGAACTTGATCAAATAAAACGAGGCGTCATCTAATGGCCGATTGGATTTCATTTCCCAAAAGCGAAGGTACCACATCGCGTCAAGCCCATGCGGATTTACCAGAAAATACCTATGAAAGAGAAATGGGCAAAGAAGGTTTTTTCGGCCCTGCCACTCAGTTTTACCACCGCCATCCACCCACTGACTGGACGAGTATCGAAGGCCCTTTAAAACCCAGAGCCTTTGATACCAATGAAATCACCTCCCAAACAAGCAACCCGTGGCATTCTTCCATTTTACTCAGCAATCCACACACCCAAATACGCTTGTGGAAAACATCCTCTTCCATGAACCGCCTGGCACGCAATAGTGACGGCGATTTATTATTTTTTATCCATCAAGGGGAAGCCGATTTATTTTGTGATCACGGCCACATGAGAATTGTAGAAGGCGATTATATTTTATTGCCTCGTGGCACCCTATGGCGCATCGAGACCAATGATATTTTTAACGCTTTATTGATGGAAGCATCCGGCGACCACTTCCGCCTACCCGACAAAGGATTGGTCGGTCAACACGCAATTTTTGATCCCGCCATGTTTGAAACCCCAAAATTAAACAAGCAATTCCTGGCACAGCAATCGGAAACGCATTGGCGTGTCGAAGTTAAACGCCGAAACACCATTAGTACCATTAACTATCCGTTTAACCCACTGGATGCGGTCGGTTGGCACGGCACGTTGGTACCCGTCAAAGTGAACTGGCGAGACATAAGGCCACTCATGAGTCATCGATACCATGTCCCTCCTTCAGCACATACCACCTTCGTGGCTAATCGTTTTGTGATCTGCACATTCTGCCCGCGCCCTATAGAAAGCGATCCAGGCGCATTGAAAGTCCCTTTTTATCATAATAATGATGACTACGATGAAGTCATTTTTTATCATCAAGGGGAATTTTTTTCCCGCGACAACATCCATCCAGGCATGATTACATTACATCCCAGCGGCTTAACCCATGGTCCACATCCAAAAGCATTTGCCATCGGTGCTAAGGCCGAACGCAAAGCCACCAATGAAGTCGCCGTCATGATTGATACCCGGGATGCCCTGGAAATCCACTCCGATGCCCATTTAGTGGAATGCCAAAGCTATGTGAATTCTTGGCGACCACAAAACGATAAAAATAAAAGGATCAAGTCATGAAACTTGCCTCTTTAAAAGAAGGTGGGCGTGATGGCACTTTAATTGTCGTCAATCGCCAGTTAACCCATTATGCAACGGTGAATAACATCGCCCCGACTTTGCAATATGCCATAGAAAATTGGCAGACGGTTCATTCTGATCTCAGCTGCTGCTATGAAAAACTGAATCAGTCACAAATACCGGCCTTTCCACTCAGCACAACCGCATTAGCCTCCCCATTACCACGCGCCTACCAATGGTTAGATGGCAGTGCCTACTTAAGCCACGTGCAACGGGTAAGGAAAGCAAGAAACGCTGAAATGCCACCCAGTTTTTTGCATGACCCACTGATGTACCAGGGCAGTTCAGATGATTTCATCGGCCCCAATAACCCTATTTACGCAGCTGACGAATCATGGGGTATCGATTTTGAAGCTGAAGTTGCAATCATCACAGATGACGTACCCACCGGCATCCCCGTCGAGCAAGCTGATGCACACATTAAATTAATCATGTTAGTCAATGATGTATCATTACGTCATTTAATTCCTGCTGAACTGGCAAAAGGCTTTGGTTTTTTACATGGCAAACCCAGCAGTGCTTTTTCTCCCGTCGCGGTAACCCCGGATGAACTTGGCAAAGCTTGGCAAAATAGCAAACTTCACTTACCATTAATCACACACCTCAATAATCATTTGTTTGGACAACCCAATGCCGGTGATGATATGCAATTCAATTTTTCCCAATTAATCCACCATGCGGCAAAAACACGCAAACTCACCGCTGGCACTATTATTGGTTCAGGTACTGTATCCAATAAAGATGTGAATGCCGGTTGTTCATGCTTGGCCGAAAAACGGGTATTGGAAATCATTGATTCCGGTCACGCCACAACCCCATTCATGCAATTTGGCGATACCATTCATATTGAAATGTTTAACGAACAAAACCAAAGCATTTTTGGAAAAATCGATCAAACAGTGAAAAAACTCACTATAGGAATGCAGTGAATAACCATGGAAGATAATATCACAACCCATTTATACACTTATTGCCGTAGTTCAGCCGCCTACCGGGTAAGAATTGCACTCAATCTTAAGGGCATCACTTACCAACCCGAGTTTATCCACCTAATGAACAACGGTGGTGAAAATTTTCAAGAACATTATACCCAGCTCAATCCTCAAGCGTTGATTCCATTACTGGTCGAGCAACCACAAGACTCGCCATCTTTCATTGTTTCTCAATCACTAGCCATCATCGAATACCTGGAAGAGAAATATCCAACACCCGCCTTACTTCCTAAAGACCCCATGGATCGGGCTTATGTGCGTTCCTTAGCCTTACTCATTTGCTGTGACATCCATCCACTGAACAACTTACGTGTCTTAAAGTATCTACATGACGAATTCAATGCGACAAAACAAACCACTCAAACCTGGTATCACCATTGGATATACGAAGGCTTTCAGGCCTTAGAGTCCCATTTAAAAAACAAACCTATGAGCAAAATTTTTTGCTATTTCGACCAACCGAGTCTCGCCGATGTTTGCTTGATTCCACAAGTGTATAATGCCAAACGCTTCCACTGCGATTTAAGCCCTTTCCCGCAAATCACCCATATTTATGAAAACTGTATGCAACTTGCGGCCTTTAAAGACGCGGCGCCTGAAAATCAACAAGACCATGAAATTCAGTAAGGAATCAGCACGCAATAACTTCCCGGTTTCGCATCCCATCTTCCGCTCGTTTTGGCCCGTTCTTCCCTCGCAAAAACTCGAAATAGAACAACTATTCCTGCATTTTTGCTCACTCAGAACGAATCAATACAAACCAAATCTGGGCGCCAAACCGGGAAGTTATCATGTGCCCATTCCTAATAAATTTTTTTTATTGAAATAGTTATTTTTATACGCAACGCCCATCGCTCACACCGGTCCAACTATATATTGGTGCCACGAAACCCCATGTTTTCTGCTACTCTTATTAATTAACGATATTACTTCATCGGAGGTAAGCCTATGAGCCTCGCGGTCGATCTTCATTTGCAAAATTATGCCAAAAGCCATTGCCTGGAAGGACTCACATTACCTTCGATTCAATCAATTATGCAAGGGACTGATGGCTACACAACAGAACAAGCAAAAAAATTCCTGAAATTTCAAGAACGTATTAATAATGAACTATTACAACATCGGATTATTCGCAATAATGCCTATACTACCTGGTTCAAACAAGGTCAACAAAACAAGGAACAGATAAAAGCATTTATTGTGCAGTTTTCAGTATTTTCCAATCAATTTTTAATCGCACAGCTCTCCAAAACATTAAATGCAGAGAGTATTGAAAGTATGCGCGCCTCCAAAGAAATACTCGCCAATGAATTAGGGGTGGTTTTCCGACCAAAGAAAATCAATAATGAGATACCGGCGGCCAATGACAGCGTCGATCCAGAATTAGTCTCAACAGAGGGCTCCATAGAAGGCGGTTTATTTCATTTTAGAGCCGCCCATTTCGAATGGCTACTGCGTATTTCGGATAAACTGGGGCTTACTTTTAACGACATGGGAAAACGCTGCAATGGTACTCCATCCACCCTGTTTTTTTGTGATGAACTGATTCGTTTATACGGCGGTGAAAACTATGCCATCGCCCAGACCTCCAGTTATGCTGTCGAAAATTGGGCCGCCGCTGGTTTTTGGGGAGAGCTTGTCAGCGGGTTTGAAAAATATAACGCAGTTAGCGGGACAAAACTACCACTCGCTTTTTTCACCTGGCATGATCGTATCGAGTCACAACATGCACTGCATACTCAAGAGGAGTTAGAAGAAATCTACTTTACCCACGATATCGATGAAGACAACTTTATAAAGTATGGTAACGAAATTCTCGATGGTGTTGCGGTTTTTTGGGATGGACTGGAACAACAACGAAAACAACTGCAATAAGGATAATCGCCATTCCTAACCTACATTTCATATACCCTGATGTGAAATGTAGGTTATTGAACTCACCCATAATAAGCAAGTCTTCAATAAATATTATTAAAACGGAGGACTCAACTTCATATGAATACCCCCATTTGGACACCATCGAAACAACGTGTAAAACAATCAAACATGTTTGCGTTCATCCAATATGTCAAAGATCATTATAAAAATGTTAACGACTACCAAGAATTATATCAATGGTCAATCAACGAGTCTGAAATTTTTTGGGCCGCGCTCTGGAAATTTACTGGCGTCATCGCCACAACCAATTGGCAGTCCATTAAACAAGATCACCATGACATGTGGAATACGCGATGGTTTACAGGTACTCGCTTTAATTTTTCCGAAAACTTGCTACGTTATTGCGAACAAAACGACGACAAACCCGCCATCATTTTCTGGGGAGAGGATAAAGTCAAGTTATCCATATCCTATCGCCAACTCTATTTAAAGACCTTACATGTTAGCAACACATTACGTAAACTGGGTGTACAACCCGGTGATGTTGTCGCGGGTTATCTACCCAATATTCCAGAGACCGTCATTGCCATGTTGGCAACCACCAGTATCGGTGCCATCTGGTCTTCCTGCTCACCAGACTTTGGCATTAATGGCGTAGTTGATCGTTTTGGTCAAATTCACCCCAAAATATTATTCTGTGCCGATGGTTATTATTACAAGGGTAAAACCATTGATTGCCTGCCACGCATCCAGCGTATCCAACAACAAATATCCAGCATTGAACATATTTTAGTTTGCCAATACGCACACACCGAAACTGATCTCAGTCAAATCGCTAATGCTTCATGGCTTTATGATGCCATTGAAAAAATGCAACAATCCCCCGTAAGACAGCATAAAATCAATTTCGAGCAATTACCGTTCAATCATCCCGTTTACATTATGTATTCATCCGGTACCACTGGCAAACCGAAATGCATTGTTCACGGCGCTGGGGGCACCCTGATCCAGCACTTAAAAGAACTGGTATTACATACCGACATAAAACCCATCGATCGAGTATTTTACTACACCACTTGCGGCTGGATGATGTGGAACTGGCTAGTCAGTAGCTTAGCCACCGGTACTACCATCATGTTATATGATGGCAATCCTTTTTACCCAAAACCTGACATATTGTTTGATTACGCCGAGCAAGAAAAAATAAGCGTATTTGGCACCAGTGCCAAATACCTTGCTGCGGTACAAAAATATCATCTGTCGCCGAAAACCACGCACCAGCTCACTTCGCTAAAAACAATATTATCCACCGGATCGCCCTTATCCACCGAATTATATGACTATAGTTATCAGCATATAAAAAGTAATATGCAACTCTCATCCATCGCTGGGGGCACAGATATCATTTCATGTTTTGCCCTGGGCAATCCATTGTTACCTGTCTACCGGGGTGAACTTCAATCGATTGGTCTAGGTATGAAGGTAGAAATATTTGACGAACAAGGCCAGCCAGTCAAACAACAAAAAGGTGAGCTGGTATGTAGCGCCGCCTTTCCATCTATGCCGTTGGGATTTTGGCATGATATCAACAAAAACAAATACCAGTCCGCTTACTTCAATCGCTATCCCAATGTCTGGGCACACGGCGATTATGCAGAGCTTAGCACGCACCATGGTCTCATCATCTATGGTCGCTCCGATGCCGTGTTAAATCCAGGGGGTGTGCGTATTGGTACCGCAGAGATCTATCGGCAGGTAGAAAAATTGCCTGAAATTTTCGAATCTATTGCTGTGGGTCAACAATGGGACAACGATGTCAGAATCATTCTGTTCGTAAAACTAGTCAACGATATCCATTTAACTGAAGCACTACAAGAGAAAATAAAAAAGACCATCAAAGAAAATACCACACCCAGACATGTGCCGCACTATATCATTGAAGTAAAAGATATTCCCAGAACCATTAGCGGAAAAATTGTTGAACTCAGTGTCGCTGATGTAATTCATAACCGACCAATAAAAAATCTCGATGCGCTAGCAAATCCAGAATCATTAGAATATTTTAAAAATTTACCCGTACTGCAAGCAGATAATGAGAAAACGGCGAGGGTTTCTTAGCAGTTATTTTAAAAAAATTCTTAAGGAATGAAAGATTATTGGTGGACAGCTTTCAGATAGGAATATTGTTTTTCCACCAATAATTTTTCAAACTGCGGTGCAGGTAACGGTTTACTAAACAAAAATCCTTGCAATTCGTGATATCCACAACTTCGTAAAAATTTTTGCTGCTCGATATTTTCAACACCTTCTGCAACAACCCCTAAATTCAGGCTGTGCGCCAGTGTTGTAATGGCATGTGTAATCGCTGCATCTTTTTTATTGTTTGCCACATCAATAATAAAACTGCGGTCAATTTTCAACACATCGACAGGAAATTGCTTCAAATAACTAAAGGATGAATACCCTGTGCCAAAATCATCAATTGATAACCACACGCCAATCTCTTTTAAGGCATTCATTATGTTAATTGCCATATGGGTATTTTCAACCAATAAACTTTCGGTGAGTTCAAGCTCCAGATTTTGCGGTGGCAAGGATGTCTGAACTAGAATCGACTTGACCATATTTACAAATCTCTCAGAACGAAATTGCTTCGCCGAAATATTCACTGAAACACGAATATTATAACCGAGCTTATGCCAAAAAACAGCTTGCTCACACGCTGTCCGTAACACCCATTCCCCTACCGGAACAATAAGCCCATTATTTTCTAGATAGGGAATAAATTCCTGTGGAGAAATAATGCCTCGGCTAGGATGTGCCCAACGCAATAATGCTTCAGCCCCAACAATTTGCTCATCATCACTGGAAAGTCGCGGTTGGTAATACAATTGATACTCATTTTGGCTCAGCGCCCGCTTTAAATGAACTTCAAAGTCTAATCGCTCAAGCGCTTTAATATTCATGCTCTCATTGTAAAACGCGTACTGCTGGCCACCTAACTCTTTAACCCGACGCATCGCCGCGTCAGCATTTCTCACTGTGACATCTGGGTGGTCAATTCCTGGTGTAAAAACGTCAATACCAATACTGCAAGTCATTTCTATATCGCGACCATGAATAGTAATGGGTTCGGCTATTTCACTAATAAAACGCCTGGCAATGCCAATCAAGCCATCGGCATAATTAAGATCCTCTAAGAGAACAATGAACTCATCACCACCAACCCGAAATACATTATCCAGCTCTCTCACACCATCCTTTAGTCGCTTTGCTATCACTTGCATTAACATATCACCTGCACTGTGCCCCAAACTGTTGTTTATCAGTTTAAAATGATCTAGATTAAGGCACATCACTGCAAACTTTTGTTGGCTGTTTTGAGATCGGTCAGCAATAGATAACAGTTGTTCTTGAAAGCTCACTCGATTGGGTAATTGCGTTAATGCATCACAATACGTATGATAATAAATGGTCGCCTTATCTAATTCATGCCGTTGCTGATTCGCTCGTATTATGGCATCAGCACGTTTTACCGTCAGGTAGAATAAAGTACTTAAGGACATAAGCACTAAAGAAATTAACATAACAATCTGGTTTCGATTGCTATCGAGTCGATTCACTAAATCAGTCACATCAGAATAGAGTTCAAAAACCGCTTCAATGTCTGATTGTTCGTCTCTTCGAATCGGTAAATAGGAAGAAATAATGTTACGGTCAACAATAATATTTTCAAATGCATACATTTCATTACGAAATGTAATTTCACTGGCTATTTCCCCTTTTTTAGCCCGCTGGAAACCATGATTGTTTGATTTATCCGCACCCACTTGTTTAGGCTCTGTTGAAAAAACCGTTAATCCTTCAAGATCATAAATCTTGACTTTAACGACATTCAACCTCGCCATTTTTTCTGCAACATCTTCACTTATTTTTTTGATTAAATTATGACTTTTTAGTTCTTCTCGGGGCAATTTATGGGCTGCTTTAAGGAAATTGGCATACTTTGGCCAAATCGAATCAGCAAAAATTCGTGTTAACAGCACATTTGACCGCGTTTCATTTTTAATCAGCGTCTCTACCGACGCCTCACGAAAAAATACCGACAAAACAACAATGGCCAAAAAACTACCTACGGCAAAGACAATAAAAAAGCGGCGTGTCGGCTTATATACCATGCATCAAATAACCTTTAAAAAACAACGTTTATGAGCAATTTCTGATGTTGCTTTATCAACAGAAACTATCGTACAGCGCTGCTAAATCTTTAAAGTTATAGGGATTAACGGGATGAGTTATGCAGATTCAAGAAAGGCTTGCATTGCTCATAATACAAGCCTTGTTTGATGAGATAATTGCTATAATTCACTGACCTCAGAACGCCATTGCCAATGGCGAATTTCCGGCATGTCTTGTCCATGTTTCATAATGTATTGCTTATGTTCAATCAGCTTATCACGCATGTGCTGATTAATATAAGCCGCTTTTGAACCCAACTTAGGCACACGGTTAATGACATCTTGCACTAGATGAAAACGATCCAGATCATTTAACACGGTCATATCAAACGGCGTAGTCGTAGTACCTTCTTCTTTGTAACCTCGCACGTGTAAATTTTTATGATTGGTACGCCGGTAAGTCAGTCGATGGATTAACCATGGATACCCATGATAGGCAAAAATAATCGGTTTATCTTGGGTAAACAGGGTATCAAAATCTTTATCCGATAAACCGTGTGGATGTTCTTCTTTCGGCTGTAAAGTCATCAAATCCACCACATTCACCACTCGAACTTTTAGATCAGGTAGATGTTGACGCAACATATCCACAGCCGCCAAGGTTTCCAGGGTCGGCACATCACCGGCACACGCCATCACCACATCCGGCTCCTCATTTTGATCACTACTTGCCCATTCCCAAATACCGATGCCAGCCGTACAATGCTTGATGGCAGCCTCCCTATCCAACCATTGCAATTGAGGTTGCTTACCTGCCACAATCACGTTAATAAAATTACGACTGCGCAAACATTTATCCACCACAAATAACAAAGTATTGGCATCGGGTGGTAAATAGACACGAATAATATCTGCTTTTTTGTTGACAACATGATCAATAAAACCCGGATCTTGATGAGAGAAACCGTTGTGATCCTGTCGCCAAACATGAGAAGTCAATAAATAATTCAAAGATGCCACAGAGCGCCGCCAACCGATATCACGAGTGACTTTAAGCCATTTGGCGTGTTGATTAAGCATGGAATCAATAATATGAATAAACGCCTCATAACAGGAAAAAAAACCATGCCGCCCCGTTAACAAATAACCTTCCAACCACCCCTGACAGGTATGTTCGCTGAGTATTTCCATCACGCGTCCATCCACCGCAAGATGATCATCACCTTCAACTTGATCGGCTAACCAGGTGCGGCCAGTGACCTCAAACAATGCACCCAATCGATTAGAGGCGGTCTCGTCAGGCCCCATCACCCGAAAATTTCTTTGCTTTTGGTTAAGCCGCATGACATCTCGAAGTAACTCACCCATCACTTGAGTTGCCTGGCCAGTCACCTTACCGGGTTGTGGCACTGATAAAGCATAATCATTCATATCAGGCATATTAAGTGCTTTTAGCAACAAGCCACCATTAGCGTGAGGATTGGCGCCCATGCGACGCTGACCTTTCGGCGCGAGTTCCGCCAGTTCACTGATTAATCGGCCTTGGTCATCAAACAGTTGCTCAGGATGATAACTCAGCATCCAATCCACCAATTGCTCAAGATGCCCAGCTTTGGTAGCAATATCAGCTAACGGAACTTGATGAGAACGCCAATTACCCTCAGCTTGATGACCGTCCACTTGCTTCGGCCCAGTCCACCCTTTAGGGGTTCGCAAAATAATCATCGGCCAACGGGGCCGGGTTGCCTGTCCGCTACGACGCATCGACTGCTGAATCGACTGAATATCTGCAATCACTTTATCCATGGTCGCCGCCATTTGCTGATGTACTTGCGCCGGCACCGAACCTTCAACAAAATAAGGTTGATAACCGTAACCCAAAAATAAATGTTCCAGCTCTTGCCGACTAATGCGCGCCAACAAGGTCGGATTAGCGATTTTGTAACCATTGAGATGCAAAATCGGCAATACCGCCCCATCATGGATCGGATTTAAAAATTTATTGGAATGCCAGGCCGTCGCCAAGGGTCCAGTTTCTGCTTCACCATCCCCTACCACACAAGCCACAATTAAATCCGGATTATCAAAGGCTGCACCGTAGGCATGAGCCAGCGCGTAACCCAATTCCCCACCTTCATGAATCGAACCCGGTGTTTCAGGGGACACATGGCTCGGAATGCCACCGGGAAATGAAAATTGTTTAAAAAGCCTGCGAAGTCCTGCTTCATCTTGAGAAACGGAATGATAAATTTCGCTGTAAGTGCCTTCCAGATAGGTATTTGCCACCAAACCGGGTCCGCCATGCCCCGGCCCTGCCACATAAATCATGCTTAAATCGTGTTGCTTGATAACCCGGTTGAGATGCGCGTAAATAAAATTTAAACCGGGCGTTGTTCCCCAATGACCTAACAATCTTGGTTTGACATGCTCTAAAGTAAGCGGTTGGGTCAGCAAAGGGTTATCCAGCAAGTAAATCTGCCCGACCGACAAATAATTGGCCGCTCGCCAATACGCATTAATTTTACGCAATGCATCATCGGATAATGGCTGTGCTTGAAGTTCAGTAGGCTTGATAATTTCCATGATTTGATTCCTATGTCGGATTTATGTCATCAAACGATATGCTTCTTGTGCCAAAGCATAAGCTTCATCCACCGGAGTTACCCACACTTCCACAGCACTTGACGGAGAACTGACACACGCTGGATTGCCATGGGCTACTTGATTCTTCGCACCATCAAGCTCAATACCAAAACCTTGTAAAGCCGTGAGAATCTTGGCGCGTATCAGCGCACTATTTTCACCGATACCACCACCGAACAATATCCCATCAACCCCACCAAGAACGACTAAGTAAGCACCAATATACTGTCGAATACGGTAACAAAATACATCCACCGCGAGCGCTGCCTCCGGCGCTTTTGACGCCAATAAAACACGCATATCACCCGTGTCACCTGACAGCCCTAATAACCCACTTTGATGACTTAATAATTGCTCTACTTGTTCTGGTGACCAAGCCAATTGGCGTTGCAAATATAATATCAAACCCGGGTCTAAGTCACCACAACGCGTTGCCATCACCAAGCCTGCCAACGGAGAAAATCCCATGGAAGTATCTTGTGGCATACCGTCCTTGATCGCAGTGATGGAACATCCGGAACCCAATTGCAGCGAAATCACCCGCCCCTTCCCAGATCGCTCTGGATGCAAAGTGTGCCACTGCCGCCACATGGCTTGGTGAGCAATACCGTGAAACCCATAACGTCGCAAGTGATGTGCTTGCCGAATGGCGGCGGGCAAGGCATAAGTCTTAGCAACAGCAGGTAAATTCACAAAAAACGCGGTATCAAATACCGCCACCTGAGCAACATCTAGCAATAACTGACGGCAACTGCGTATCCAGCTTAATGCTCTAGGATTATGCAAAGGAGCGAGAATCGTCAAGCGTGAGATTTCCTGTTCAAGTTCTTCATCAATCAAACACGCCACGTGATAACGTTCACCACCATGAACCACACGATGTGCGATCACGGCAATCTCACTAATCCCATGACGATTTAAAAATTGTTGCAAGAGCGCGTCGATTTCTTGAGTTTGATCATCAGGCCAAGCCACATGAAACTTAGCTAACACATGTGCCGTTTGTGCTTGCCATTGATAAACCACCAAACGCACCGAAGAACTACCCACATTAATCGTCAATATATTCATGATCGTCACTGAACCTAGTAACTTGCTCAAGTTTTGTTTTACATCACTGACATATTATCACATTCACGTGACAGAACACCCTTCACAAAAATAATGGGACACACCACAGAAATATGAGATAAACTCAAATGAGCGGTTAAATAACAACCAAAAATCGTCGCGCTCAAGAAATCACTAAAACAGTCGAAATTTGTAGTATCATCACAACAACATTTACTGGTAAACACAATGAAGCCACTTATTGTAAAAATAGCCTTATTACTCATGCTAATGTTAACCTTTAGCTCAGCCTATGCGGGTATTTACAAATGGGTCGATGAGGACGGTAATGTACATTATGGCGACCGGGCGGAAAATAAAAAAGCAGATAAAATCAACATCAATCAACACAAGGGACCGGATGCCGAACACCAGCAACGTATGGAAAAACAAAAACAATACATAGAAGATGGTCAAGAGGCACGTAATGAAAAGAAAAAACAGCGTGAGATCGCCAAGAAAAAGAAGAAAAAGAAAAAACTCGCCTGTACAAAAATCAAAAAATACTTAACCAAGCTGGAACAACATGGTCGACTGTATCAAGGCAACGAAGATGGAACCCGCCAGTATCTTTCCGGTCCAGAGCGCGACCAAGAAATTGCAAAGACTCGAAAGAAAGTAGCAGACACTTGTCGTTAGCATAAATCAACTACCACGTTTATAAAACGTGGTTTGTATTCGGCCTATAAGGCCGTCCTCAGCAAAACCCAAAGGACCTTGCTGAAGTCAGCCAAGTTGTTTCCACTCGTTTAGTGATTCTTTGTCGTCTTGATACTTCACATACTTTCTGATCATTTCAGCGTCCATACCTGCGGTATCAACACAATAGCCAGATGCCCAAATATCCCCTTGTAGAACTCAATACCGATACTTGGGTGGCAAAACCATATGACATGTGATAATTTTTGAAATCTGCTTATTGAATTGCGGGAACAACTCAATTGAGGAGATACACTTGGGCAGACTCTTACGCAAAGCTTTTTTTACCCCCGCCCATAGGGCGCGGTTATCTAAGTTGTAATATATAACATCATTGCGATCGATATGTATTGGTCATGATAGTGTTCAACTTGACCACAGAAAACAAAAATATCCATTAATACTACCATGGGATAGTCTAGCCTTTGTCAATCACCGAAGGACTAGATTTCAGCAGGATTTTCATATACCGATCAAGCCTCACATACGCACCCCTCCCCCGTTAAAGACCATTTCCATATTGTCGATAATATTAAGCAATGGAAAAAACTAAAATTCGGTAAAAATGAGGGCACTAATGAAAAACCGAGTCATACCGAACAACCAGGAAGTACGCCTCACTGATGATTCTATCATTGTCAGCAAAACGGATGTCAAAGGTTGTCTGACCTATGCTAACCGTGCCTTCATGCAAATTTCTGGTTATAAAGAATCAGAAATATTAGGCAAACAACATAATATTGTTCGCCACCCGGATATGCCGCGCGCCGTTTTCAATCTGTTGTGGAATGATATTAAGCAAGGCAAAGAATGCTTTGCTTATGTAAAAAATTTGTGCAAGAACGGTGATTATTATTGGGTGTTGGCCAATATCACACCTGATTATGAGGCTGGGCGCCGCGTGTGCGGCTACTTTTCAGTCAGACGCAAACCAAAACCTGAAGCGTTAGTCTCTATCATACCTTTATACCAACAAATGCTTGCCGCTGAACAAGCAACAAATACCAAAAATGCCATTGCTGCCGGCACCGAAGTATTAACGACTCACATCCAAACCAGGAAGCAGGATTATGAAGCGTTTATTCTTAGTCTCTAAAATAAGAGTATACATATTAATCAATTGCATTTTAATGTTATTCGCGGTAACCAGTGTTTATGTCAATCAAGCATACTCGCATTGGCTTTGGGCTTTTTTTGTGGGCACAATTAGCGCGGGATTGATATTTAATATTAGTTTTCGCAAACCTTTAGAAACCGTGGGGAAAATAAGGAAAGTATTACACGCGATGCGAAACGGAAATTATAGCGAGCGTATTATTCAAGTCACAGATATGGGCGAATTAGGCCAAATTGCCTGGGATTTAAATGAAAGCCTGGACCAAATAGAAACTTTTTTTCGGGATGTGAATACCTGTTTTTCCAATGCCAGCCAAAGCCGATTCCATCGCCGAGCCTATAGCCACGGTTTACATGGAGAAATTGTTGATTCTTGCAAGAATATCAATCGCTCTTTGCAGGCAATGCAGCAAAATGACATGTTCATCAGAAATAACGAACTAAGTTCAAAGTTGCAAACCCTCAATGCTAGTAATATGATGAAAAACATGCAAAAGAGTCAGAATGATCTGATTAATATCACCGATGAAATGAAAAAAGCCACCTCGATTTCTACAGCAACATTAGAGACTGCCAGCCAAAGCGATCAAAGCCTAGCTGAAATGGCCGATGGGTTACACCAAACGCTGAACATGATAGAAGCCAATAATACCGCTAGTGCGCAGCTCAATGCCATGAGTGAAGAAATTACTGGCGTATTAAAAATGATTCGTGACATTGCAGAGAAAACCAATTTACTTGCACTGAATGCCTCCATTGAAGCGGCCCGTGCCGGAGAACAAGGCCGAGGGTTTGCAGTGGTTGCCGATGAAGTCAAGCAATTGGCCAACAATACCAAAAATGCTACGAATGAAATCTCCAGCGTGATTAGCACCTTTAAAAGCGAAACCGAAAAAATGCAAACCAATGCAGAAAGTATGTTGCATATGGCGAGCGATATGCAAAGTAAAATAGAAGTTCTTCAGGGAAATTTCAACGGTTTCTCTGAAAACGCAAAGAGCATGCGCCGATCCAGCAGCTTGGCTCATGATATTTGCTTTGCATCTCTAATCAAAGTGGATCACATGATTTACAAACAAAAAACCTATATGTCACTCACCAAGGGCGTTGACTCTGAAGAAGCAAAAGCAGTCAGTGTTGATCATCATCATTGTCGTTTAGGTAAGTGGTATTATGAGGGTGAGGGGCAAAAAACATTTAATCGCACCCACTCATTTCCCACCATGGAAACACCACATATGTCGGTTCATAACAACGCACATAAAATTCTTGAACAGTTGCAATCTGATTGGATGGGAGATAAAAACAGTCAAGCCCAGTTGCTTAGCTGTTATGAAGGTATGGAGCTTGCCAGTGATGGAGTCATGGAAGTGATTGACCGGATGGTTGATGAAAAACAAAATGCACAATAAATAACTGTATGTATAAGTAGTACTTCTAACTTATACAAAACTGCTCAAAATATCTATTTACAGACATGCACCATGGGTCAGTTATTCCGCTCCCCCTAATTCGATCATTTATCATCCCCCCTCCTGCCATCACAATTAAACATTTATTTATCAAATAGTTACCAACCACCCCTTATTGATAAAACAAATAAAGTAACATATTTTACCGTGTGTTGTGTTTAATAATATAAAAACTCAAAAAACTGGGGTACTACTTGAAAATTGACATAGAGGCATTTTACATACGTTATGGACCCATGGTGTTACGGCGATGTCAGCAATTATTACGTGATGAAGGGCTTGCTGTTGATGCAATGCATGATGTGTTTGTGCAACTTTTACAACATCAACAGCGCTTAAACGCAGTAGCTCCATCTTCCTTGCTCTATCGAATCGCAACACATGTTTGTTTGAATCAATTGCGAACCCATAAGCAAACATATCGACCCGAAAATGAGGTAGAGAAAAATGAACTACTTGAGCACATCGCCGCCACCGATAATGTTGAATCCCATACGGTGACAGAAAATTTACTCAACTATATATTTCGCCGCCACCCTGAATCCACGCGCACCATCGCCGTATTACATCTAGTGGATGGCTGGACATTAGAGGATGTTGCCAAAGAGACCGGGCTTTCCGTTTCCGGCGTGCGAAAGCGGTTACGAACACTGCGATTGAAAGCGAAAACGCTTGAGGATAGATCATAGTGAAGACAATACATAAACAAATTACTGATTTTGATTTAGAACGCTATCTCCTGGATGAACTACCGAGTGATCACAAACAGTGGATATATCAACAACTGATAACGGATCATGTTTTAAAAAAACGACTGGATCAATTAGAACAATCTAATCATACCTTGTTGAAGCGCTATCCTCAGCCACAAGTAACCCAAGAAATCACTAAGCGTTATCTAAAAGAAAGCACACCACAACCCGATGTGCAATCAAAACAAAAAATGCCTCGCTTGAGTCCATGGGCAACCGGACTCTCATTATGTGCAACATTGATAGTGATTCTGTCAGTGACACCATTCATGGAACCTAACAACCTATTGCAGCAGGAGCTTGAATCTCTCGCCGATCACAGTAATGATGGCATACGATTTAAAGGCATAACACCGCAACTGCGGGTCTATCGAGATCGCGGGCACAGTTATGAGCAACTGCAATCAAAAGCGCTAAGCCGTGCCCATGATCGATTACAACTCAGCTATATCGCTGGAGGGCAGACTTATGGCGTCATTTTTTCCATTGATGGAAACCATGTTGTCACTCTACACCACCCATCTACGTTAACCAAAGCTGCAAAATTGAATCCCAACGGCGAAATCACCTTAGCTACGGCCTATGAACTTGATGATGCCCCGGATTTTGAGGCATTCTTTCTTGTCACTTCACAGTCCCCCTTCCCTATCAATGAGGTATTGTCAAAAGCCAAAATTTTGGCGGAATCACTTAACCATTCACCACCCTCCGATTTACCGCTATCACAAGGCTTCAAACAAACCTCAATCGTCATTAAAAAAACCAATAAAATCGCTGTCGAAGGCTAACATATAAGGCGCAAGTATGAAAATATCAAAACCAATGATGGTAATCATTTATCTACTTTGTAGCACTCATGCCTGGGCAAATATAGACAATGTACAACCAATAAAACGCATTGCTTTGATCACCGGGTCAAATGACGGCGGCATCCACCGAACACCACTACGTTACGCGGAATCGGATGCTATCTCCGTGGCAAAAGTGCTTGAAGAACTTGGCGGATTAAACCAAACGGATCGAACATTACTGCTCAACCCAACAACCAACCAGCTTGAGCAAGCATTAACATCACTCAAAAAACAAGTACAGCAAGAACATCATGCGATCAACAATCTTGAGTTAATTTTTTATTATTCAGGACATTCAGACCAAAAGGGTTTGTTACTCAAAGATGGTCAATTTACTTATCAGCGATTACACCAAGCCTTAAAAAGTATAAATAGTGGTGTTCGCGTTGCGATTTTAGATTCCTGTGAGTCTGGTGCCTTTACACGATTAAAAGGAGGAAAAACTATTCCACCGTTTTTAATTGATCAATCCTCGGATGTCAAAGGGCATGTCTATCTAACCTCTAGCGCCCAGGATGAAGTGGCTCAAGAATCGGATGCCATCGGCGCATCCTATTTCACCCACTTTTTAGTCTCTGCATTACGTGGTAGCGCCGATACCAACCAAGATGGCCGGATTACTTTGCACGAAGCCTATCAACGCGTCTTTAATGAGACCCTCAGCAATACCGAAAATAGCCGAGGCGGCGCCCAACATCCCGCTTATAATATTCAACTCTCCGGTGCCGGTAATTTAGTCTTGACAGACCTGCAAAAAACACCCGCCTCCTTGATCATACCCGCCGATGTGACCGGACGAGTTTATATTCGAGATAACGCCGATCGATTAATCGTAGAGTTTAACAAAATCACAAAACAACCTGCCAGAATCGGCTTAAATCCGCGACAATATCGTGTACTCATTGATGATGATGGCCAATATTACCAAACAAATATCAAACTGCTATCGAATCAGCCCCTGATATTAGATAAATCAACACTGAGACAAGTTGCCGCACTGGAGAGTCGAAGCCGTGGCTCAACACCGTTTGCCGTGGACTCGCCATTTAAACGCTTGTTTGTCGATAGCGATCGTCGCCTAAATACCATTAAGCTTGGTGCTTACCAACAACGCCTAGGTTTTACTAACCATCACCCAGAAGTTGACCACGTCAATTATCGCGGCATATCGATAACTTATGCTCGACAGTTGGTTGCTAACTTCAATCTATCGACACGCGTCTATTATGCGAAAAATAAGGGGTCAATTAAAGGAATAAGCGCTGATCTTACCTTTACTGTATTAACATTACAGTTTAGCACAGAGATCAGTACAAAATGGTATTTCGGTGCTGGACAATTTCGAGAGAGTTTATCAAATTATTCTTCTTTTCCTGAGGGCTCAACTCGCATTGCCAAGCATATTGGATCTCAGATATCCACCGGCATTGAGGTCTTGACGAAAGGCAAATTACTGAGCTTAGATTATATCCGCCGGAAGTCATCCTTTAATCATAATGAAATTAGAACAACGGATATAGGGGGTGTATGGGTAATGTCAATAGGTACTATTTTTTAAGCCACAACATATATCGGAAAAACAATGAAAAATATAATATCAATGGGAATTAGTATTATTATACTAGGGGTTATTTTTTCCTGCTCGACACAGGAATATCCGCATTTATCACAGATCGGACCAAAGGTTTATTTCAATGAGAAAGGCAATACTACGGTCACCTGGCTTCAGCAAAATGACACATCAAAAAATTATCAATTATACGCTGCCACACAAAATGATGGTCTGCTGATAGACCCAAATCAATCAGAGAATTTAATGGCGAATAAATCCTTATTAAACATAACTGACAAAATAGAAGCTGTTGTTTATCTCGATCAAAGCATAAGATTATTGACTCTTAAAGTAGTCAGCTTTGACCAAGTCACCTGGTATTCGCGCATCGAAGACTCGGAAGAGATCACGGCTTTTATATCATATATGAATAAAGATAAATTAACCTTTAAAAAAATACCATCGAATATTTCAAAACAAGGAAACTTCTCACCATTTGCAATAACAAGATCCGACGATAGCAAAATTACCATGGCCTGGATCGATGAGCAACAACGGGTGAATATACAGCAATTGATGAACGATGAATGGCAAGAGAAAATAATCATCGATTATTACAAAAATGTTGGTCACCTGGATTTTTCTATCAATAACCATGGTGATGGTATTTTATTAGTCATTGGTAATATCGCAAGTGAGAGTAATGAGATTCCATCGATTTACTTGAGTTATCTTCGAGATAACACCTGGCACCATCCGTCAACCACTGAAACCACCCAACTCTTGCAAAAGCCGCTCTATGGTGTCCCAGAAATTGTTATCGATCAAGAAGGCAATAGCTTGGTGACGTGGTTACAGTCGATCGCTAATCAAGAAGAAATCGAAAGTTTACGAAAATCAGGAAAAAAAATTGATTTTGAGTTAGTCGTTAAATATTTTACGCCAACATTACAGCCATCACTCACCGCTTCTTATTTAGTAAACATTCAAAATGAGTGGTACCGATTTTATAACGAACAACCTACTCAGAACGGATTGTATCGATTTTTCGACGAACAAAAACTTATCACATTAGATATCAATGAATCGGGGGAAGCCATTGTATTGTGGGGAGAAAGGGACGGTATTTCAATGTTACGCTTTAGTCAGCGAGAATGGTTAGTTCCAGAAATAATTTATCATTACTCGAAGAGTTACGATTATTACACTATACGCGGAACACCCACTATCGATGCAAAAATGAGTCGTACTGGTGAGGTGGTGATTTTTATGGTAGTTAACGATTGTCAAAACACTAATGCTCAAAATTGTAGCCGTGCCCTTATGAAAAGTCATCCATTGACCGGGGATTGGAATAATGCATTTGAGCATGTATTTGCCAATGAAGTGCATGCATTTAATTTCGATTTCGCTATTAACCCGTTAGGAGATGTGAGCCTAGTTTGGAGCAAAACATTTCCCACATTTCCCAAAAATAAGCAAGCACTATATTTAGCCACTCGCAAAAACGGACAATGGACTTTCCCCAAAAGCAATGAGGATTATCTTAAAATAAGCAATGAATCAAACTAGAAATTCAAGAGGCACTCGGTGTATTAAACAACGACAAATATGATAATCAAAATACCGCATATCAGAATAAGGAATTCATTTTGACTCCATAGATAAACTCACTATCGTTATTTCAATATCAGCTTTCGCTGAAAAACCCCTGTCAAATCAGAGTATTTTTTATTTCTTATCTGCTCTGATTTGACATGTAGTACAGACCAACCTCCCCAAAACCTGAACATCGGATCAATTCTTGGCCTCTGTCGCTAACCCTAGCAAATCATTAAGGTAATAACCTCATAAATTTGTTACAATCCGCCGATATGAAAGCTAATTTCGCTGATCGTAGGAGTTAACAATAATGATTCAGATCACCTATAACAAAAAACACTGGCTAGCACTATTTTTACTGACCGGATTTGCTTTATTAAGTGCTTGTAGCAATAGCAGCGACAGTAATGACGAGGGCAATCAAACAAGTAACGATCCGACGGAAAAAACACTCAATGGATTAGGGATTAAAACCAGCAAAACGGCCCGTAAGGATGATACCGGCACTGAACTGCCCGACACCTACAATCCCCTAGGCTCCACTAAATCCGTTACAAAAATTGATGAAATGTTTCTGATCGGCATTTCTGACCCAGACAATGAGCGTGGACCAGTCACATTACGTAAATATACGCCCGACCAAAACCCTACCACCGGCACAACAAAAACACTCTATACACCGTCCAATGTCACTTGGGCATCCAGCGCCTTTAAAGCCGCTACCGCAGCAGATATTGACCAAGATGGTTATGATGAAACCATTATTGTCTATCAGGACGAACAAGATCAATTCATTAAATTAGTCATCATTGATGATGAACAAGCCCAGTTTGCAGAAACATCGGCCGCTTTGTTAAGTGTCGAGCCAATCGACACCGACCTGACGGTGACCACGGGTGATCTCGACGGCGATCAACAATTGGAATTAATACTGGGCATTGGCCAAGAAGATCAGGCAAAACTATTATTCTTTCAGGGTAACATGCAAAATGGTTATCAAGAAAATAAATCCTTAGCAAAAACCTTTAGCGCAACAGATACCAATCGACATATCATTGTATCAGTGAGTACCGGGAACTTGGATCAAGATACCGGGCATGAATTCGCCGTTGTGGTCAATGAATATCATGGCAGCGGCGGTTCATCACGCAGTTATAGCAATGGCACTTCGCGATATTTTATCTATGATGACCTGAGCACCGCTTTGGCCGAAGTGGAAAGCGGTTTTGTTGAAGGACGCGACGACACACAAACCATATTAGCCGCCAAGGTCGGCGAAGTCGCCTTAGGTGATATTGATAATGATGGTATCGACGAAATCGTTATGGGCGGCTTGTTATCCTTTACTCAGGGATGCGCAAAGGATGACATGATGCTGATACTCATTGACGATATGGCCCATAGCGCCAATAAAAACGCCCTGGACCGTATCAGCGTAACATCTCAAAAAGGCACCAGTCCCTCTGGCGGCGGCGGTTGTGAGTCGAGTGTTAATCCCCGCCACATTGAATATCTTTATGTTCACACTTTGGATATTGATGGTGACCAAGTGGCTGAAATTCACTTAAACGGTGTCATTTTTGATGATATACGTGAAGGTAAACCCTTAACCGAACTAGCTCAAATCAATGGTGGTGAATTTACCCATGACTCAGGCAACCGTGGTTATGCCTTTCGTCGTTCCAACACGGCGGTCGCCGTTGGTGACTTTACTGCCGATGGGCGTGACGACATTGCAGTAGTGGTGCCCATGCATGATCACATGACCATATGGGGGATACAAAAAAGCGATAATACTTTTGTAGAAAAACATCGTGAAACTATGGACAGTTATTTTGCTACCGGCGGTAGTATTCCCACCGACCCAAGGCCAATTATTGTTGCAACCAATGTTGATAAAGATAGTTTTATTGTCGAATATGCCGGCGAGGTCGAATATAAATATGTATTTACCGAACCACTATTGATTGCCGCCCTCGCAGCCCCCCCTTGTGCTCGTAACATTGGCCAAAACACCGAAGCCTGTACCACCACATTTGGCAAAGGGCAAAGTCAAACCGTCGAAGCAGAAGCGGCAGTAACCATTTCAGCAAGCGCCCATGTTGGCGCCAAAGGCGGCTTTGAACTCCCTATCATCAAAGTGGGCGTTGAAGTGGAGTATGAAGAAACCATTTCAGCCTCAGTGACTGCCGCCATTCGCGGTGCCTATACCGTCACTAAATCTTATAATTATACGACTGGACCGCTAGAAGACACCGTCGTATTTACCACAGTTCCGTATGATCAATATACCTATCGTATTGTGTCGCACCCCAATCCCGATGCGGTTGGCAAAGAATTTATTCTTTCCGTACCACGCGATCCCATTACTGTGCAAGTCGAACGACAATTTTACAATGAGCGTGTACAAGATAATACCGCAAAAATCGATAGTAGTGTATTTAGCCATGTGGTTGGTAATCCCTCATCATATCCTAGTAAAACCCAACTCACTTCAAAATATTCCGGTCTGGATTCAGATGTAAAAACCGTAGGCATCAATACCGGTTCAACCGGTGTACAAATTGATGTGGAACAAACCGTAGGAGGTAGCGTCACCATGGCTGTCTCTTGGGAGCGCACCGTTAAAGCCACTGCGGGAGGGGCCATGGCTGGCTACAGTGTGGGGGCTGAACTATCTTCCACACTGGGTTATTCGGTAGGCAATATTACCTCGTATTCCGGCAGTGTCGGTGAAATTAATCCCAACCAATTTGATGCCAATAACCAATACAGTTATGGTTTATACGCTTACACCATGAAAAATCATGCCTCTTCCCAACAATTTCAAGTCATCAATTATTGGGTGGAATAAGCAATGGGCAACGTGATAACTTCCCGATGGAAGTTATCACGTCGTCCATTCCTTAGTGCCGATAGTCGAAGGTTCAGAGCTTGGTTTCAAAACACGCTGCGAATATATCCCTATACGCTCTGCATTTTCATTGTGCTTCCGCCTTCCCTGGCTTCGCACAATGTCCGGCCGTGAGTCCCTCGGCACGAAATAAACCATCACGCGAGTCTTGTTTGTGTTTCGGAAAATGATCCACCACACCACGAAACCCTTTGCCACGCATCCATAAATGGATTCTCTTCCCACTAAAAACTAAACTTTAACCGTATCTTCTTCAAAAGCCATGGAGCTGACTAAATAATAGCCATTCGGTCGATGCTGGAATTTTTGAAAAAAATAGTTGAAAATTTGTTGTATCCACGTAATGATACGTTTCGTATGGATACGAAACTGAAAGAACAACTCAAACATTTGGATTTAGACTTT
>Ga0316205_10000790_pt1 | contig 48822 bp, 44 predicted proteins | sample 3monthpyrite_MG_FD_204941 | JGI IMG/M metagenome (GOLD analysis project Ga0316205, IMG submission 204941) | Microbial mat bacterial communities from mineral coupon in-situ incubated in ocean water Damariscotta River, Maine, United States -... | ecosystem: Environmental > Aquatic > Marine >...
AACAGTTCTAGACACAAAGGAAGCTGGCAATGAGTAACTCTGATGTCAATATTTCTCGCCGTAGCTTTGTAGAGAAATCTGCAACAGCTGCTGCTGCTTTAACCATTGCTCCTGGCATGTTTTTGCACACCGTCGCAGAAGCAAAACCAGCTGATCAGGCTATCAGCAGTACTGTTCGCTGGGGTATGTTAATTGATACAGCCAAATGTGCATCTGGCTGTACTGCTTGTGTAAGTGCATGTAATACTGAAAACGGTATCGCATCACATGACCGCCCAAGAACAGACCAGCAGTGGATTCGTAAGGTTACCTTACGCGACAAGCAAACTAAGCACGAAATATCACTACCAATGTTATGTCAACATTGTGAAAAACCACCTTGCGTAGATGTATGCCCTACCGGTGCATCATTTAAACGTGATGATGGCATTGTTCTAGTTGATCGTCACATTTGTATCGGTTGTCGTTACTGCATGATGGCTTGCCCATATAAAGCTCGTTCATTTGCACACGAAACAGTTGACGCAACTGTTGATCATCAACCGCGCGGTAAAGGTACGGTTGAGTCGTGCACCATGTGTGTACACCGTGTTGATGAAGGCGGCACTCCAGCCTGCGTTGAAGCCTGTTCTGAAGCTGAACACGGTGCAATGATCTTTGGTGATATTAAAAACCCTGATAGCGAAATTTCTAAAGAACTGGCTAAACACGGTGGTCAACAAATCCGTGCTGATCTTGGTTTGAATACAGGTGTTCGTTACCGCGGGATTTAAAAACTAAACGCCACAGAGGCACGCTGAACACAGAGTTTTCTCGATAGTAACTCATACCTGCGGACCTCTTTAGCAAGATATTTTGATAAATTTACAAGTATTAGAGATTAGTTGAATACTATGAAAAAAATACATTTAGAACAGATTGAAGGTAAAAGCACTGGCTATATGGGCTTAATTGTTCTTTTAGGCATGTTTGTACTCGGTGCAATTGGCTCAATGCTTTATATGGAGCATGAAGGTCACTGGGTTTCTGGAATGGATAACCAGATCGTATGGGGACTACCCCACGTATTTGCGGTATTTCTCATCGTAGCTGCATCAGGCGCACTAAATGTTGCTTCAATTTCCTCTGTTTTCCAGAAAAAAATATATAAACCACTAGCGCCTTTATCAACATTAGTTGCTATCGCTCTATTATCGGGTGGTTTGATGATCCTGGTACTTGATTTAGGCAGACCTGATCGACTCATAGTTGCAATGACCTACTATAACTTCAAGTCTATCTTTGCATGGAACATGATTTTATATAATGGCTTCTTTGTGATCGTTGGTATATATGCCTGGATGATGTTAGATCGTACAGTTAAGCAGTACAGCCGTTACGCTGGTATTGCTGCATTTGTCTGGCGTTTAGCATTAACAACTGGTACGGGTTCTATCTTTGGATTTCTTGTAGCCCGCTCTGGTTATGACATGGCGATGATGGCACCGATGTTTGTAATTATGTCATTCTCATTTGGCCTGGCATTTTTCATATTAGTATTACTAGCATCATATAAAGGCACAGGGCGTCCGCTTGGTGATGTGGTTGTAAATCGTTTACGTAGTTTGCTAGGTACCTTTGTATTTGCGACACTTTACTTTGTCATTGTTTACCACCTGTCTAACCTTTATGCTACAGAGCATCACGGTTATGAAGCGTTTATCTTGCTGGGTGAAAATGGTGGAGAAACCTACTCTAATATATTCTGGATCGGTCAAATTCTATTAGGCAGCCTGCTACCTATTGCTATGATTTATGCACCAGGTGTTAAGAACTGCCGAAAGACATTAGCCGCTGCATCACTTCTAGTTGTACTAGGTGGTTTCGCTGCTATGTATACGATCATTATTGCTGGTCAGGCATACCCTTTAGAAATGTTCCCGGGTATGGAAGTAATTAGTACTACGTTCTTTGATGGTGCTACTACTCAGTACTCAGCTAGCATATATGAACTTTTATTAGGTCTAGGTGGTCTAGCTGTAACACTGATTATGATAGCACTGGGCATTAAAGTTCTAGGTTTCTTACCTGCAACTTTAGAAGACTCAATTGCTGATCCTCATCATAAGGCTGAGTAAGTTTTACACTAATTTATATCGTTTTTAGCAGACGGCGGCTCGGAGATAACTCCGGGCCGTTTGTTTTTAAGCCATAGGCAGATTATCGGAAATACACGCTAATAAACATGTCACATTTCTTAATATCAGCTGCACATAAATCTTCAGGCAAAACGACCCTGAGTATCGGCCTGTGCGCAGCACTTGCAGAATCTGGTTCGATTGTTCAGCCTTTTAAAAAAGGCCCTGACTATATTGACCCTATGTGGCTCAGTAAAGCCGCCGCTCGCCCCTGTCATAATCTTGATTTCTATACCATGCAACAGGATGAAATCATTAATACGATAAGCCACTACTCTAAAGATGCCGATATAACCGTTATTGAAGGTAATAAAGGTTTATATGACGGTTTAGATTTAGATGGCAGTAACTCAAATGCAGCCCTCGCCTCTCTGGTAAAAGCGCCGGTTATTCTGGTTTTAGATGCACGTGGAATGACACGGGGTATTGCTCCCTTAATTCTGGGATATCAGGCTTTTGATAATGATATTAATATTGCAGGCGTAATATTAAATCAGCTTGGTGGGGCTCGCCATGAAAGCAAGCTGCATGCTGTTATCGAACATTACACTGATGTAAAAGTGATAGGTTCTGTTTATAAAAATTCGGCTTTATCAATTGATGAACGTCACCTTGGGCTTATGCCTAGTAATGAAGACGACTCTGCCGAGCATAAAATAATACAGATTCGAGATATTGTTAAAGAACAGGTAGATTTAGATTTATTACGTAACATAGCTAAACAGGCTCCTGATTTACCTGAAATCAAAACCTTTAAACAAGAAGTTATACAAATCACTACACCGCTTAAAATCGGTATAGTTGAAAATGATGCATTTGGTTTTTATTACCCGGATGATCTGGATGCTATCCGCGCTACGGGTGCTGAACTGGTCAGTATAGATACCATTCGCGATGCTAAACTACCACCAGTTGATGCCTTATTTATTGGTGGTGGATTCCCGGAAACCCGAATTAGTGAACTTGAAGATAATCACTCCATGCGCTTACAGATTAAAACTGCCTTAGAGGATGGTTTACCCTGCTACGCTGAATGTGGTGGTTTAATGTATCTAAGCAGAAATCTCAGCTGGAATGAGCATGAGGGTGAAATGGTTGGTTTCATTCCGGCTGATTGCATTATGCACAAGACACCACAGGGCCGTGGTTACATTAAACTTACCGAAACACCTTATCACCCGTGGTTACCTTTCAAACCCTCTCCAGAGGCAGTAATAGCCGGACATGAATTCCATTATTCAGCGCTTGAAAATCTTGATACGAATGTTAAATTTGCATATCAGGTTAAACGTGGTTCGGGCATCAATGGTGAAGCCGATGGTATCGTTATAAAAAATACTCTGGCATGTTATGCACATTTACGTGACACAGCTGCCAACCACTGGGCACAACGCTTTATACAGTTTGTGCAACATTGTAAACAAAATCGGAACTAGTAATATGAATATGATCAAACTAACCCCTGCTGCAGCAAAAATGATTAAACATTCTGCTAAAGAAGGAAATTTAGATGGTTTACCTTTACGCCTGGCTTGTACAAAAATGCAAGATGGCAGTTTTCATTATGGTATGGGCTTTGATGACGTTAAAGAAGGTGATATTACGCATACTTCTGAAGGCATTGACTTAATTGTTTCTGTTACAGCTAATGAATTTATGAATGGTATGACCATCGATTATGTTGAAATAGAAGAAGGCAAAGAACAGTTTATTTTTATGAACCCGAATGACCCTGCTTACGTAAAACCAGCTGAATAAATAAAATTGTCACTCTCAGAACGCATTTATTATGAAGTTAAACAAATGTCTAATCGACATTTGTTTAACTGTATTTTTGCATTATTTGTTTTACTACTATCATTAATTGTTAGTAGCTTCTGGCTTGCTAATACAGATACAAATAAAACACTCGCCTTAGTTCTACAAATAGCTTTGATAGTTTCAATTTTCATCGGAATATCATATATAGCATTTACTAACCAGAAAAAACAGGCCAGTAATAGCCTACAGCAGCATCGTGCACAGCAAATACTTTACAACATCACCACCACTGTAAACTCTGGTCGTGAATTAAAAGAGCTTCTGAATCTGTTTTGTAAAAAAACCTATGAAGAACTACATGCACATAATGTTTCAGTCTGGTTAATAACCGAAAATAACTGGCTTGAATATATTACCGGCTCTGGTATTGACCCTAAAGTTGTATCTCAACAGAGACGCATTAAAATAACTAAAGAACTTGCAGATACTTTAACCAATAACTCGATCATACATGACAATGAGCATGTTACTCGACTTGCTGAAATTCTGTTATGTGATGTTTCTGACGACTTCAAATCTTTTTATCTGCCTCTACATCATAACAATCGTACATTAGGTGTTATTCGAATTAAATTAAGCCAGTTACCTCTTAACAATCAAAATGACTTATACGAATTATTCTCTACTCTGGCAGGTCAACTTTGTAACTCTATTGAAAAAGCCAAACAGGACCAGGAGTCACGTCGCATGATTATCATGCAGGAACGTAGTTTAATTGCGAATGAACTACATGACTCACTAGCTCAAACATTAGCAAGCCTTAGATTTCAGGTTCGTGTACTTGATGAAACTTTACAACCAACTGCAGAATTTCAATCAATACGAGGTATTGAGCAAGTTGAAAACAGTTTAGATGAAGCCTATTCTGACTTACGAGAACTGATCGCTCATTGTAGAACACCTATAGATAAACAAGGTTTAATTCCTGCAGTAGAAAAATTAATTTCTCGCATGAGAAAAGACTCGGGTACACATATATTATTACAAAAAGAATGGGATGATTCAGACCTTCCGCCCAATCTGGAAATGCATATTTTTCGTATCGTTCAAGAAGCGATGAATAATATTCGTAAACACAGTAATGCAAAAAATGTTCGCCTTATGTTTCGCTGTGATGAATTTGGACACCATCATATTTTAATAGAAAATGACGGGCTTGGTTTTGAAATCCCCAAGCAAAATGATCATCCTGGGAAACACGTAGGTTTAAGTATAATGAGTGAACGCGCCAATTATCTTGGCGGTGAATTACGTGTTGAAAGCGAACCTGATGAAGGCACACGTATTGAACTTAATTTTACTTACAGCAGTGACACCGATCATGACCCCTTACAAAGACTTTCGGAGATAAGCTCTTGAGTATGCGCGTATTAATAATTGACGACCACGCTCTGTTTAGAGTTGGCTTACAGGGTTTACTTGAACAACGCGGCATCGAAGTAGTTGATGCCGTAGCTGAAGGCTCAAAAGGCCTGCTTTTAATAGACGAACATAAACCAGATATTGTATTACTAGATCTACGCATGCCAGACATGAGCGGTCTTGAAGTATTACAAAAAGCAAAAGAACAGAAAGTTGAAATACCTATAGTCATGCTTACTACCAGTAATGAAGAGCAGGATTTAGTTGAAGCGCTCAGAAATGGCGCCCAGGGTTATCTTTTAAAAGATATGGAACCTGATGAGCTGGTGAGTGCTTTACGTGATATAGAAAAAGGTAAAAGTGTAGTCGCACATGGACTGACTGATGTACTGGCTAAAATGGTTCAGGGTGAACCCATTGAAGAAAAAAAGAAAGAAACTCCTTTCTCCGCTCTGACTCCACGAGAACTTGAAATTTTATGCCTGCTTGCCGATGGACAAAGCAATAAAGTAATTGCCCGAAATTTAGGCATTTCCGATGGCACTGTAAAACTTCATGTTAAAGCAATTCTTCGTAAGCTTGAGGTTCACTCTAGAGTTGAAGCAGCCGTTATTGCTGTTGAACAAGGGCTTCGTCAAAAACAGAATAAAGAATCATAATCGGATATATACAATGAAAACATTCAGATCACTTATTGATGACGTGTTACCAAATATAAATGAAATATTTCCCTGGGATCTGGATGAAAAGCTTAATAATGATAGTGATATCTTACTAATAGATATCACTGAGCCAGTAGAATTTGGCACAGTACATATTAAAAACTCTATTAATGTTCCTAGAGGTGTTCTGGAGTCTTCCTGTGACTGGGGTTACGAAGATACCGTACCCGTACTTGCTAACTCACGTGATAAAGAAGTTGTGGTAATTTGTCGTTCAGGTAACCGAAGCGCTTTGGCGGCTTTTACAATGCAATTAATGGGTTTTACCAATGTTACATCGCTTAAAACCGGCTTACGAGGCTGGTTTGATTATGAGCTGTCTTTGTATAATGAATTTGAACAGGAAGTAGATGAAGATGATGCCGATGCTTATTTTAGCAGAACACCTTCTCCTGAACAGATGGAACCTTAGTATTAGCCAAAAAACACCACTGATAGCTCACCTCAATTACCATCAATCAAGATTAGCTCATTTTATACATTTCTACTATTTTACTCTAACTAACTCGTTTACAAATGAATGAGTCTTCCACTGACACCAGCAGTTTTTATAATTCATAAATATAATCAAGTGCGATGCTGAATCCTGTTCGAGTTATAAGCGTAAGTGGTATACCTACCCGAATAATGTCAGAAAATTTATAACCACCTACATTATAAATTAACAGATTTGTTTGATAACCGACTAACCCAATGAATCTGAGAGACTCCAGATTTGTTTTTCATAAATTCAGTGACGCTTTCGCTAGCTGTCCGAATGACAGCTGAAGCCGATAATTAATATTGTCTAGAGAACGAATTTTAGATTTAAAAAAAAGGCCAATCAAATTGGCCTTTTTTTAATATTTACTAGTTATGGATTGAGCCCACTAGGGCCGGGAGGATCAAAGAACATACTTTTCATTATCCCGAGATCAATAAAACTGACCACACCATCGCCGTTGATATCTGCATCCGGATTAGGGCTAAAGAAGTAAGCACGCATACTCCCCAAATCGATGAAGTTAACTATACCGTCATTATTTAAATCAGCATCACATACATTTCCGAAACCATCAATGTTTGAATCGCGCTGATCCGGGTTGGTAATTAGAGTGCAATTATCACAAACATCACCAACACCATCACCATCAACATCCTGTTGATTTAGGTTAGCTGTGGTCAGACAATTATCACACACATCGCCAACACCATCACCATCTCCATCACGCTGAGCCGTATTGGGTGTAGTCATACAGTTATCACAAGCATCACCTACACCATCTGAATCCAGATCAAGCTGATCAGTATTATGTGTTGCCAGGCAGTTATCACACAGATCACCTACACCATCTGCATCCAGATCAGCCTGATCTGGATTCCAGTTAAGACAATTATCACAAACATCACCAACACCATCTGAATCCGTATCCAGTTGATCAGTATTAGATGTATTCACACAGTTGTCACAAACATCACCCACTCCATCCGCATCAGAATCCATTTGATCCGAATTAGGACTACGTAAACAATTGTCACAAACATCACCAATACCATCAAAATCCGTATCTAATTGATCTGTGTTAGGTGTATTGATACAGTTATCAATTGAATCAACCACGCTATCACCGTCAATATCAGAGGCAGGATCAAGACCAACACCACCTAGCATTCCAATAACACCAGCTATTAAATTTTTATCATTAGGACCATTATCTATCACTGTTAGTTGAAGACAATTATGACCTGGTGTTATACCTGATGAATACAAAGCATCACCCGGTGGCGGGCATTCGCCATCTATTGAAAGATAAGATGAAATCTGGTTATCGGCACCACTAACTACAAAATTTTTCCATTCAAATGTAGTAGTACTATATGTTCGATAAAGTGGTCCAACTGTATTGGGCACCGCACTAATTAAAGGGATAACAATTTGTGCTGTTCCTCCAGGGTTGCCAGAGATATCAACTTCAAAATCATAACAACCACCAACACAATACTGACTCACTACACTATCTGCAGGCAGGCCGACAGTATCGAGGTCACCAGGATATAAGAGCATTCCCTTGCCTAGTCCAACTGAAATTATTCCCGGGTTAATTCCAACAACCCCGGTACCTGAAGCGACTACTAGTGGCTGTGGGTTTGGTGCAATAGTGGTATCGAGTAATGTAGATAAAATATTCAAACGACCACCAGTGACCATTCTGCCATTTAATAATGGTAATTCATCTACATTGTTCATTAAGCCATTTTTAAGCTGGAGATTGGTCAAAGCTGGATTATGGGATAAAAGTAAAGCTGCCGCACCTGCAACATGAGGCGCAGCCATTGATGTACCACTTAAAGTTCTATAACTATTATATGGTGATGTACTATATACATTCACACCTGGTGCAGCAATATCGACAGACAACAGACCATAATTTGAAAAGTAAGCCATTAAGTCTCTATCATCTGTAGCCGCAACAGAGATTATATTTTCAACTTCATAATTAGATGGGTAGTGCGGGTAAAAATCATTATTAGTAGAAGAGTTACCGGCTGCTGCGACAAATAATGAATTGGACGCATTGGCTACTTCAATAGCATCCATTAATGCCTGAGAAAAACCACCACCGCCCCAACTATTATTGGAAATATGAGCACCCATTTGAGCCGCATATAAAACCGAGTTTATTGCATCAAGAGTATTACCATTGCCAGCTGAATTTAAAAATTTAATCGGCATTATGGTTGAATTCCAACTTACACCAACAACACCGGTATTGTTATTACCAACGGCTGCAATCGTACCGGCAACATGGGTACCATGATAATGATCATCACGGGGGTCACCATCATTATTAGCAAAATCATAACCATGGTAATCATCTACAAAGCCATTACCATCATCATCAATTCCATTATTTGGAACCTCACCTGAATTAACCCAGATATTTGCTGCTAAATCAATATGGTTATAATCAACACCTGTATCAATAACTGCCACGATAACCGAGCTACTTCCTACCTGTAAATCCCAGGCTTCTACTGCATCTATATCCGCATCATTAAAACCACCTGTTTGCCCGATATTATTCATTCCCCATAAACTGTTAAAGCTTATATCATTAGGAATTAGGTTAGCACTAACACTGTAGTTATATTCTACATGCTCAACTCTTGGGTCAGACTGCAGCTGCGTCAACAATGAGGTTTCATTGCCTTCGGCAATTTCTATAACTTCCCAACGAGTTATATCATCTGATTTAGATAAAGAATTGCTCTTGCCTCTATAAAGCTTAGAAGCCTTAGTAATGCCATAGGTTTTTCTCAATTCATTTGACTGATAACTATTAGATGTTTTAGAAGCAGTGATAGCACTTGTCTTCCATTTAACCAACAATACACCAGCTTTAAAACTAGCATTAGCTTGAGTATTTATTTGAGTTGAATTATCTTCTGAAGTTGTATTTTTATTTTCAGAAGAACTATTACAACCACCTAATAATGCAGCAGCTAAAACTGCATATAATATTTTTTTTGATAAAACTTTAGTTACTTTAGCCACGTCAAATTATCCCTTTTACACATTTTATTAATATTATTATCGTATTTCAAAACCAAATTTATAATAAGGTTTTTTAAGCAAACTATAAAAAGAGACCATATAAATATGGCCTCTTTTTTGCCTTACTTTTGATCAGGGCACTAACCCACTAGGACCGGGTGAAGAGAAAAACTGACCTCTTAGTATTCCTAAATCAATAAAGTTAACTACGCCATCGCCATTAAAATCAGAATCGGCATCAGTAGAGAAGAACCTCGATCTAAGTACACCCATATCAGTAAAGTTTACCGTACCGTCGTTATTTAAATCCGCGTCACAAATATTTCCGTAACCGTCATTATTTGAGTCTCTTTGATCCGCATTAACTTTTTCAGTGCAGTTATCGCAATCATCACCAAAGCCATCACCGTCCAGGTCGACCTGAGCAGCATTAGATGTACTTACACAGTTATCACAAACGTCACCTACACCATCACCATCAGTATCAAGCTGGTTTCTATTTGCATTAAGCTGGCAGTTATCACAGCCATCGCCAACACCATCACCATCCAGATCAATCTGAGAAGCATTAGGCGTAGTTATGCAGTTATCACATACATCACCTACTCCATCAAAATCAGTATCGGCCTGATTAGGGTTCCAGCTAGTTTGACAATTATCACAAACATCACCTACACCATCTGAGTCCACGTCCAGTTGATTAGCATTTGATGTTAATCTGCAATTATCACAAACATCACCCACACCATCTTCATCACTATCCTGCTGATCAGCATTACGTGTTACAAGACAGTTATCACAAGCATCACCAACGCCATCAAAATCAGTATCAAGTTGATCAGGGTTAGCTGTAATTCGGCAGTTATCCAGATGGTCAGGAATACTATCTCCATCTATATCAGATAATGGGTTTAAGCCTATGCCACCTAATATACTAATGGTGCCACTTACTGGGTTTTTATCATTCGGACCATTATCTAAAATAGTGATCTGTAAACAATTTACACCTGTTGTAATACCTGAAATGTAAGCAGCATCTCCAGGGTCTGCACAACCACCGGTGTCAGAATAATATGAAGAAATATTATTGCTTGCATCAGCATCTATAAATGTAATCCATTCAAACGTAGTTGTGCTGTACATTCTGAATAAAGGCGATAATGTCTGTGGAACTAGACCGGCCAAAGGAATCACTATTTGAGCTGTTCCACCCGGGTTACCGCTAATATTTACATCCATGTCATAGCAACCACCAACGCATTGCTCAACTACACCTGTATCTATTGGGTGTCCGGCTACAGCAAGGTCATTTGAGTCTAAAATAAAGCCTTTATCAAAACCTCTAGCGATAAAACCCGGAACAATATCAACAACACCCGCACCAGCAACCTGTATGCCTTGATTCGGAGAAACTGATGACATAGCCAAATTAAGAATATCTAACCAGCCTCCATCATAAGAACCTGTTGGGCTTGCGTTAAACCAGTCCCAACCTATGTTTACTACTACGCCAGAACCTTCCTGTTTTGTAAATAGTGCCGTATTTAAAGAGAAATCCTCATATAACGACACAGCACCAACTGGCAATGAGCTTGTACGAACAGCGCAAGTAGCGCTATAACCCGGCAAGCTTACTGGACCAGTTTCAAAAGCGGTGCCTGTTGCATTAGTCGTTTTATTGTAGACAGGTGAAATTGAACTTATACATGAGGAAACAGATAAAGAATAACCAAAAATAGAATTCAAAACTGCAGTGTTATAAGAATAATGCCCAAAAGATACCAGCGTGCCACCGTTATTGACAAAATCACGAATGACTGTTTGTGCTTGAACGCTTAATGATAAAATTAAACTTCTGCGTTCCAGCTCAGGTATAGCTAGCACAGTCTTACCTGTTAAAGCGTTAGTCAAACCAGCCGCCGTAATATCTGTAAAGGTTGATACTGAATAACCTAAGCTTTGAAAAGAATCCCTTACATTAGTTGCTTCACCTCCTGATGATTCAGAATTATCCACAAAAGTACCATTAAATAATATGGTAACTTCAGGTGTGGGTGCAGCAGCATATGCTGAAAAACTAAATAGAAGAGACAGGAAAAAACCAAAAGTTAACTGTAACCATTGTTTTTTGTTCATTTGAATATTCCTTATTTTAATACTTTGCGACAACACAAAATAAACATACAAGCATTACCAAGTTAATCAGGACTGTATGGCTTCTCCATACAATCTCTGATTAACTTGAAAGTAATTGATTTATTAAAGTGTTTTTTTCTTTCGAGAAAGGCCTAAAAGACCAAGGCCACTCATCAATAACCAGATAGATGCTGGTAATGGAACAGCACTAACAACAGTCGCTCCATTATAAGTTACAGTCATTGGAGCAAAAGTATTTGCTGACACAAATGGGCCAGCCTGGCCTAATGTGGATGATAAGAAAAGATCAATATTACCGTCAGCAATCGCTGTAAACTCTAGCGTTCCAACAGTAAATATCCCACCAATACCATTAAAATTACCAAAAGCTATATTTGAAACCGTATTAAGCTGATCTATAGAACTACAGGAGCCTGCACCAGGACATGTAAATAAGGGATCTGTTATAGAAAGGAAAGCAGAGTCATAAGTAAATGAATCAAACATAACGAATCCATTGTCATAATTAACGTCTACCCCACCACCGAGTGTAGCCTCATCACTAAAGTCCATTACCAAATCAACAGCAAAGCCATTTCCAGTTTGAACTGTAGACACCTGTGGAATTAAAGATATTGAAGCCGCATCCACATTAGATAATGCAGCTAAAGACAAGCCGGCAATACACGCTATTTTTATTATTGGTTTTCTACTCATTTGACACACCCTTAATCATATACATCACACTCAATGTGAATTAGTTATTTGCTATTTTTTAAATCATACAAAGCTAAGCAAAAAACACGCCATAAGAATAATTTATTGAAAAATCAAATGGATAGATGATTATTAGGAATATATGCAGTGATATACTGAAAAGAAAATCGACACTTCATCGGCACCACATAAGTAATACCAATTCAATCTAATTAAATAATTTGCCTGTTAAAACTACACTAAATAAAAATAGCTTAATTAAAAACAATGATATAGGTGTTATTGAACATAACAATGAGAATTATCTTAAAGAAGCTTTACTATACTGCAAACACTAATTATATAACTTCACAAATCCTGTACTGGAAACAGATATACGTAACCTGCAAAGCACTGCTGACCAGAAGCAAACACTGAATGTAAAAGAGCACGACAAACTTCTATAACAGAAACTGTAATTAATAAAACTTTCGATCCTTGCGGCGCTTACCTGCCTGTTGAACAACCACACCTTTTACATGTGTAGGCCCCTTAAACTCTTCTGTTTCATACAGGTCATTTAATGGCACCAAAAAGTGCTTATCATCATGCTCTCGATATTGACGAAATGTATACTCATCTTTCATATCAAGCGCAACAACATAACACCCATCACGTATAATACCCTCAGGGTCAACAACAATAACCACTCCATCCATAAACTCAGGCTGCATTGAATCACCTAACACTTGAAGTGCAAAAGGTTCGGCTTTACTACAGGAGGATGCTTCCATTATGAATCTCTTAAATATTTAAATCTGGTTAATAATTATACACTAATATTAATACTATCACGGCTCTTTAAAACCCCAATTAATATGGGTATAAAACATACTGCAAGCCTTGATTATACACTGCTACTATCAACACATTAAGCCTGCTAATTATGGCAGCAGCACTAATAAATGTATAATAACGGTATATTTATATTAACAGCAGTAGAGATCATGCCATCACAAAAAATTTGTAGAAATAAAGCCGTACAGTTTACATATACTATTACTGATGATCAGGGAAATGTCGTTGAACAGGTTGATTTACCCGTACATTACGTTCATGGCGCCAGTAATATGGGGTTAATTGAGAGAATTGAAAGAGCGATGGAGGGCCGCGTGGTAGGCGACAATGTTGAAGTTGAATTGCCTCCTGTAGAAGGTTTTGGAGAATATGATCCAGACCTGACATTCACCGATGACCTTGAAAACGTACCTCCGCAATTTAGAACGATCGGAGCCCAGGTTGAAATGGCTAACTCTGAAGGTGAAACGAAGACATTCGTTGTTTCAAAAATAGAAGGTGATAAGTTAACTGTAGACGGCAATCACCCTCTTGCAGGAAAAGTCGCTACTTTCAAAGTAAAAGTTCTTGAAGTTCGTGATGCTACTGATGATGAAATTCGTAATGGTATTTCCAATCCTAACGTATCCATCCATTAATCTAGCCACTTCCCTATCCTCTGCATACCTGTCATGTCATGACAATGATGACATGACATGCTTTACTGTCACTTCCAGAAACTAAATTAATAACACTAAGTTATTGTTTTATATGGCAATATAAACTTGGCCTGATACTTGTAATAACCTTATCATTACTCTCAAATGATCAACCGAAGGAAATTACAAATGGCAAATATTGCAATTATCGGCGCTGGCGTAGGCGGACTACCCTGCGCATATGAAATGCGTGAAGAACTAGGCAAAGAACACTCGGTCACAATGATTAATAACCGAGATCACTTTCAGTTCACACCTTCAAATCCGTGGGTAGCGGTTGGTTGGCGCACTCAGAAAGATATAGCCGTGCCTTTAAAACCCATTCTTGATAAAAAAGGCATTAATTTAATCGTTGATACAGTTACTGAAATTGATGCAGAGAATAACACCCTTAAATTTCAATCAACTGCTGCACTTGAATACGATTATCTGGTTATTGCTACTGGTCCAAAACTGGCATTTGATGAAGTACCCGGCTCAGGACCAGATGGATACACATCATCAATTTGCACTTCTGAACACGCAGCTACAGCCTATACACAATTTCAACATTTATTAGATAATCCTGGCCCTATTGTTATCGGCGCTATGCCATTTGCCAGTTGTTTCGGCCCGGCGTATGAGTTTGCATTTATTGTAGATTCTGAGTTACGTAAACGCAAAATTCGTAATAAATACCCAATGACTTATGTAACATCAGAGCCATATATCGGCCATCTGGGTTTAGGTGGTGTTGGAGATTCAAAAAGCATGCTTGAATCAGATTTACGCGCTCACGATATAAAATTTATCAGTAATGCGAAAACAACAAAAGTAGAAGACGGCAAATTATTTGCTGAAGAATTAGATACAGCGGGTAATCTATTAAAAGAACATGAAATAGATTTTGATTTTTCTATGATGCTTCCGGCTTTTAAAGGTATCGACCCGGTTGCTAATGTTGAAGGATTATGTAACCCACGTGGTTTTGTATTAATTGATGAAAATCAGCGCAACCCTAAATATAAAAATATTTATTCTGCGGGCGTTTGTGTTGCTATACCTCCTGTAGAAGTAACACCTGTTCCAACTGGTGCACCTAAAACGGGTTATATGATAGAAACAATGGCTACTGCTATTGTTAAAAACATTGGCAATGAACTACGTGGTGAACAACCGGAAAAATGTGGTACTTGGAATGCGATATGTCTAGCTGACATGGGTGATACAGGTGCAGCTTTCGTAGCTATCCCACAAATTCCACCTCGTAATGTAACCTGGTTTAAAAAAGGAAAATGGGTGCATCAGGCGAAAATTGGCTTTGAAAAATACTTTATGAGAAAAATGCGTAAAGGTAATACTGATTCGGTATTCGAAGTATTTATTTTAAAAGCATTAGGTATCGAAAAACTTAAAAAATAAGTTTTCATAATCAGCTCAGGGAATTTTCCCCATATAAACCCTGTTAAATTGAGTTTAATATACTCTCAATTTAACAGGGTTTTTTTATGCCTTATAAAAACTTACTTCCAAAAAAAACACTGCAATTAAATAACTTGAATTATTAATACATTAATCTCGTCTAATAATTTATATAAAATAAATGACCACAATAACGCTGAGTTCTCTTATATATTTTTAATTACAAGGATCATTTAAATATGCTTTTCCCCACTAAATTATTTTCTATTTTATTGCTATTATTTTTCACACTACTTCCTACTATCAGTGCAGCAGAAATAAACAACCTGTCATCCTCAATCAATATAGCTGGTCGACAAAGAATGCTCAGTCAACGTATTGTTGCAACCTATAGCCAGATAGGGCAAGAAATAAAGACTGAGAAAAGCAAGAAACAATTAAAAAAATCAATTGCGTTATTTGATAAACAGCTAGCCGAATTGAAAACTTACCAACCTACTGGAAAAATACATGATCAATTAAATAAAGTTGATGACTTATGGATGTCGATGAAAAAAATTGCAACAAATACCGTAAATAGAAACAATGCAGAAGAACTCAGAGAGCATGCAGAAGGAGTTCTAAAGGAATCTCATCGAGTAGTTATTATGCTTCAGGATAAATACGGATCAAAAGTTGGTGAACTGGTAAACATATCTGGAAGACAACGCATGCTTTCTCAGAGACTATCAAATTTATATATGTTACAAAGCTGGGGTTTTTCCAGCTCTGAATATAGCGATGATTACTCCCGCGCAATTAATGAATTTAAAGGCGCGTTGTCTGAGCTAAATAACTCCAGGCTAAACACTCAAAAAATTAATAAAAATTTAAATCAGGCAAGAAAAGTGTTTGCCATGCTTGAAAGAAGCACGCATAAAAAAAACGGGGAATTCATTCCTTTAATGGTTAAAATGTCTACCGATAAACTACTTAAAATAATGGATGATACTACCCACTTATATGAAGAATTAGATCAATCTACTTAACTGCTACAGTTAGTTTAAATCAACTGCATATTGACGCATGAGTTCAATAGGGACAATTTCCAAAGACCTGATATGTGTTCGCATTAAATGTACCCGTGGCGCCATATCTTCTTTCTGTGCTTCACTCCAGCGCGCTGCACATAAACACCAACTGTCCCCGGGTTTTAAGCCCGGGAAGCCATATTCTGGTATAGGCGTACTTAGATCGTTGCCCTTAAACCGTGAGTACTCTAAAAAATCTTTAGTTATTTCTATACATACTGTATGTGAGCCCACATCCTGTATACAGGTGTTACAGAAACCATCGCGATAAAACCCCGTAGCCGGTTTTTCACCACAAGCGACTAAGGGCTCACCAAAAACATTAAGGGGCTCATCCATCTCAGAGTTTGTCATAATCTTTCACTCTAAATTGAGGGGGTTTTCACTATCTATATCATCCATAAAAGGTTTCATACGATCTGAGTGTGTCAACTGATAAACAAGCCCCACCCAGTTACCAACTACGCCCTCTGCCGTATCATGCCAGGTATTATCAAGATAATGTACAAGCAGATTCTCGGGGAATTCTGGCATGTCTAAAGAACTACTCATGGATGTAATTACCCTGCTTTTATACTCACGCAATATAGCTGAAGATTTTGAATCAAAATAATTTTCTGGGAAAGGAGGATAATCATTTCGAACTCCTTCAATATATAAGAGAACTTCACGTTTGTACTCTTTTAATAATGAAATGGTGTCGTATTCTGGATGCCCCTGAAAAAAGATCGTTCGAAACCCATCTTCCGAGGTAGCCAGATGCACACACTCATCATCACCAACACCAATACCTAGCACTTTTAATTTTGCCTCTTCAAACTGCTCACGACTAACATCATTCCATCTTGAATGAGGAACATCAAAACGTGTATTTATATCTGCTACCAAAGGATGTGACTGATCAGTAACCTGGTGCTTAAATACACCCCATTTTTTTTCTGTCTGTGATACACGTTTCTGATTATATCGAAACTCCAGAACGGCATGTGTTGCTAAACATGAACATAAAGTTGACGTTACGTTCTCATGGGCCCAGTCAGCGACTTCTATTAATGGTTTCCAGAACGCCTGATTAGATAACTCAGAGCCAATCACATTTGCCCCAGTAATAATCAGGGCATCTAATCCTTGTTGTTTTATTTGCTCAAACGTTTCATAAAACTGATTAATATGCAGCTGAGTCTTTTCGCTTCTTGGAAGCTCACTTAAAGTAAATGGATGAACATAAAACTGCGCAATTGGATTGCTCTCACCAATCAATCTAAAGAACTGCCGCTCAGTTGCAGAAAGAGCAGCATCAGGCATCATATTTAATAATCCGATATGTAATTCACGAATATCCTGATGCTGTGCCGCATCAGGTGCAAGTACTTTTATTCCTTCGCCGCGTAGACGGTTAAATGAAGGCAATTGATTATGGGCAACTAATGGCATTTTGATTACTTATCTTATATTTATATAAATATTAATAATTTTATTCTGACAAAAAAGCTGATCTTTAAATTAAAAAAGACATGGCACCTTTCTGCACATTTGTTTTACTATTTAATCCGTACGCTCAATTGCCATTTCTAACAATTTAAGAAAATCTTTTTCATTTTTCACTTGAGCAACTTCTTTTGAAGTTACGGTATAACCCTGTTTTGCAATTTTTTCATAACGCGGTATACGAGAATGAAATAAACGAGGAAAAACCCAACGAGTAAACTCATCCGGATCCATTTCTGCAGCATACTGCATATTATTTTCCTGCAAATAAATTGCTAACTGTTCCTGCAAAAACTCAGCACGATAATATAATGGCTTAGGCGCACTCTGCGCACGAGCGATTAACTTCTCTTCCTCCTCCTTGTTGGTCACCTGAATATAGAGCATCAATGTATGCTCAGCGAGGGTTTCAATAACGCCAGGCTCATCAAGCTCACATAAGCTGCCACCTACATCATTAATAAAGTGCTGATAACCATAGATGTTTTGTGCTTTCTCTATAAAGTCTGGTACATCAAACATAGTTGCAACTTCTGCTTCACGATACAACGCCTGATGTTTTACAAAATCATCAAGTTCTACACCACCTAACTCCGGGTTACCTAATTTTCCAACAAAACTGAGCACCGGACCTAAGTCATGGACCTTTATATTATTACGAATATAAATCCAGTCATTACGTAGTAATTGATTTAAGAATGGCACCTGCATTGCCTGCTGCTTAATCATATCTAAAATAGGCTCATCAAGATAACGTGTGCCAATTCGGTAATCACCTGAAAAATGAAACCACTGGCTATCTCGTAACATGCTCGATAAATACGTTTTGCCTACACCCGACATACCTAACAGGGTGACCTTTTTATTTTCCCAGGCACGAAATTCGTCTACTGTGAACTTCACTCAAATCTCCAGATTTTATTTAATTCAATCGATGCTACCCAAACAGGTAATACGCACAATTCCGACAAGCTATTAATTATCCTTTATATTCAATAAGATACAAGATAAATAACAATACTTTTGATATAAATTAGTATTTACTAATATTCTAATTATAAGTAAGATCTCGCCACCTTGAAAACAGAGAACTGTATTTATGCAAAAGCGTACACGAATTGCCACATTTGGCGTTATTTTACTATCATCAAGCATTCTTTTCACAGCTTCAACTAGAACTGCTAATGCATGGTTTTTTGACCCATTTGAAAATATGGTTGAAACAGCACTTAATAGTCTTGAGAACATTGTATTAGGTTTATCTTCTGATATTGGCACTATGGCTGATCGAATTTTAATAATGTCTGATAATATTGGTTTGATGGCCGACCGAATCGGTGAGATGGCAGACAGAATCGTATATACAGAAGAATTAATGGTCTCTGCAATTTCTGATAGCGGTGTTTCAAGTTTAATCACAAGCCCGACTGAAGGCGCAATCGTTACAAGAACAACACCAGTAAGCATTACACTTTCGAGCCAGAAAACAGATTATCTTTTATATATTTCAAATAGTGCCGATATGTCTGGTGCAACAAATGCCCTGGTACAAAACAGTGATACATCTATTGCATGGAGTAGAGTTACTGATTTCGCTACCGGTAATAAATTATATATTGCCGTAAAGACAGTTGGTGGTACGACCAGCAGTGATTTTTCAAATACGGTAATGCTTAATCTACAGTAAAAAATAGCCGTAAGTCATAAGTAGAAAGCAACCTCTCCCGAAGACAGAGCAGTATGAGTTTTCTGACTTATGACTTACGACTATCTTTAAAAAGGATGTCCGTACATTAACCAGATAGCTGTGTCTTCTTCTGACCAGGCCAAATCCAGACGTGCTATATCGTGGTTAGCCATTACCCGTAAACTGATACCTACATCAGATTTCATAGAATCATGTAAGTCTTTTAAGTTCCAGTCAGGAGCCACACGACCTGTTTCATAAAAAACAGCCAGTTCCCACCACTCTAAATTCGCGAATTCAAGGAAGCTTATATTTCTTAATAAATCAGATTTTGGAATAGTTCGAAATTCAGCTGCATAATAAATCGCACTATTATCATGAAAGCGTTCTATTGGGTAGGCTCGTAATCGATACAAACCACCCAATGTAACACCATAATAATGAGGCGCAGGCGCGTCACTTAGAGTATGAGCTGTCCATACATTAAGTGCTATTACCTGCTGTTCCGTAAAAGGGCCTTGTGGTAATTTGAAATAAGTACTGTATTCAAACTCTGCCACACTCCATTGCTCATTATTAGCAAAGCCTGGATCATATTTAATACCGGTTTTTATAATACTCCCTAAACTGGGATTAACCGGAAAATCGGTATTATCATACTTTACTGAAAGCCCTATTCCGGTTGTTGATAATGGGAATTCAGAATCAACCTCATAATCTCTGTCGTGATGAAATAAAGTTGTTTGTAAATAGGTACGTCCAGATTTAAATGGATTGAATATCTCACCACCATTTGCACCGCCGACTAATAAACCTTCACTTAATGTGTAGATATTAACCGGGTTTGATTGTCCGTTTCCTATATCAAATAAATATTTGAAATCAACTTCTATCCAGTTTGAAAAGCCTTCTGCTTCAAAAAAATTATCTGCCGATGAGTCATTACTCCCCGCAGGAGCTATATCTGTAGACCGTGAAGTATCAAGGTAGGCTCTTTGCTGTGGAAACTCACCCAAACCAAGGATTATATCAACGAACAGATGAGAACCTTTAGAAAACTGGTAATTATTAAAAAAAGCATATACAGCGGCTGCACCTTCATTACTTACTAACAAAGTAGTAACAAGACTGTTTTGTTCCTGTGGTAAACCACTAATTCCTCCAGCAACACCTACAACAAAGCCCATTGACTCTGATGCAAAGGCATATGGGAATACATAAGGCTCTGGTTCGCCATTTACTCGACCCAGTTCACGAACAACCCTGTCAGCTAAAACAGTATTGCATATACATACCCAAAGAAATATTTGTAATAAAAAAGTTACTCTCATTACTACTAAGAAGATAAATACTGATTTATATCTACATGATCAATCTGTTCATTTGATAAATATTTTTCAGCATATTTTAAGTAGACGCCCGATTTTAAAAACAGCTCAAATAAATCACTATCAATATGGTTGTCATCTCTCATATGTGACATTATTTTTAGCGATACTGTTAAAGATTTAGCTTTTTTATATGGACGGTCTGAAGCTGTTAATGCTTCAAATATATCAGCAATGGCCATCATTCGCGCAGTTAAAGACATATCTTCTTTCGAAAGACGTTTAGGATATCCCTTACCATCCATTGATTCATGATGGCCACCTGCAATTGCAGGAACATTTTTTAAATGAGATGGAAATGGTAATTCATCTAACATTTTGATCGTTTCAATCATATGCCCGTTAATGATATAACGTTCTTCATTAGTTAAGGTGCCCGCTTTAACTGACATATTATATAATTCACCCTTGTTAAACTTATATTCTGGAACATCCAGATTAAAACCCCAGGGATTATCATCGGCAATTTTTTCAGAATCTAAACGTCCTATAATATGTTGCGTTTTATCTGACAATAAAGACTCTTCTACTGGTAGAGGTTGCAATGGTATTTTATTCATTCGATTTTCTTCTTCCCATGAAACACCTAATCGATCATTTAATGTTCGCTGCCAACGTTTATCTGCTATGACTTTTAATCTTTCAATTTTTTCATCTTCCATAAACTCACCACCCTGATTACAGGTTGCAACAAAAGCAAAATCATCATCCAGTTCGTTTAAAGTACTTTGTAATACATCATTTAATTTAACAGCGTCTCCACCTTTAGATACTGCTTTCCAGTACCTTATCTCTGCATCTCGCTTTAACACTTCAAACCGGGTTCTAACTTCATGTATACGATCATAAATCGTTTCAAGTTTAGTCGATTTGTCTACAACATATTCAGGAGTTGTTACTTTTCCACAATCATGTAACCAGCTAGCTATATGCAGCTCTTTCCATTGTTCTTCATCTAATGAATAATCTGCAAACAGTTTCTCATTTGAATCACATGCAGCCTGAGCAAGCATTTTTGCAATTTCCGGTACACGCTGGCAATGACCACCGGTATAAGGCGATTTAGCATCAATCGCTCCTGCAATTAACTTTATAAATGCATCCAGTAACTCTTCCTGCATTTTTAATAACTGCTTGCTTTCTAATGATACCGCTGCAAAGCCCGAAAAGGCCTGTATGAAGGAAAGTGATTGCTGTTTCGTTTCAAGCGTTTCATTTCCAGGAGGATAAACCAGAGCGATCATTCCCATAAATTCAGACTGGCGATTTCTCAATGGCAGTAAAATAACATTTATAAACGGCACATTTAGCTGACTAGAAAATTTAGTCCAACACTTATCATCTCTCGAACTCTGTTGAAGGTATTTACATTCCTGTGAAATAAATAGAGCAGATATAGCTTCGTTTGTATCCAAAGAAAAGACAGGTAGTGCCGATTTTTCTAATTTAACGTCCATATCAGTCTTTAATGAGTCGACTTGAATTGTCGTCTCATCATCATTAACCAGATAAGTCGCAACAGCCATAGCTTTGCTTGCATGTAAGGTTTCTACGGTAATTTTATCCAGTAATGATTCAAAGTCTTTCTCAATAGCTAAAGAATTAATCAAGCTCATAAATTGACTTAAACTCGACTTCATTAATCCTTGTGATTTTTCCAAATCATCAACTTCTGAAATGATACTTTTTGATGGATTTGAATCTGAAAAATCAAAGTTCATTATTTTCTTTGCATCAGCTGCCAGTTGATGCATTGATATAGACATCCGTTTAGAGATAAACCAGACTATAGGTAATGCTAATAATATAATCGCAAATAAAAGATAAACATTCATTAAACCTATTTCGATAGCATCCTTTAATAACTCCCTAATAGGTGTCATCGATAGTAAGTACAAATCATCTACGCCAAGCACTCCCACCTTTTTTATGACACCTTGCCAATATTGTCCCTTATGTTTAAAACTTATTTTTTTTCCATCATATATATTGTTCTGCACTAGATAAGAAAGTAACTCACTAGATGACTCACTCACATTTTTAAGTATTACCTGATCTGCAGACGTTTTTATCAACTTATCATTAATATTTGTACTGGCTATCATAGAACCTTTAGCCGTAACCAGATACATTTCTGAACCAGCGGTCATCTTTGAATCAATCAAATGATTTGACATATTCTTCAAGGTCAAATCAGTTGCGATCACTGTATTTGATTGATTCATTTTCATGGTCACCGTCGTTCCCACTTGATGCATGAAAAAGAAATAATATGGGTCTATTGCATGCGGCTCAACCCTTGCCTGAATAAACCAGGGACGCATTCTTGGATCATACTCTGTAAGCGTATTTTCAACACGCTTAATAATTTTTAGATCATTGCTTAAGAATACTCTAGATAATAAGCTCGCCCCATTATCATTAACATTAATGTTATCTACTACAAAACCAGCATTTTCTGGTGAACTAAAGTTTTTCATCAGTTCTTCAGTATTAATTTTTCTAACAATAAAATATTCACCATTTTCAAAACCAAACTGCATGGCAGTTATTGTGATTTCCGTATTCATTGCTTCCGTTATAATTCCGATATAACCCAGGCGCTGCTCAAATGTTGTGCTATTTGATATATCTGAATGTGATAGTAGTTTTATAGAATTTTTCACAGGGCTGTAGCTTTTCTGAAAATTTAAAACAAATTCAGTTGCCACTTTGTCATATATATTATCTGCTGCGGAAAGTAACAATTTGGTGATTTGTGTATAATTTAATACACCGATAACACCACCAACAGAGAGCATCAGTATTGTAAATAAACTAGTGAGTGTAATTCGAAGGGAATATTTTTTAGAGTTTGTCATATATATTGGCCACTGCCGTTTTTATATGACTATATCATAGCTTGTAAGTATCTTCTGATTGAAAATCACTAACCAGTATCAGATCCTCAGGATCAGGATCCGATACCTTAATTATGAAATATCAGGTCAAATTAATGCCCTGCATTACCTGTTACTGCGCTTGGATCAACTTCATACAATGCAGGTAATGAATGAGCTATACCTTTGTGACAGTCAATACAGGTCGCGCCTTCTTCCAGCCCCTGGCTATGATTGGCAACCGCTCGCCTTTGTTGTTCACCAAAATCCATAGACTCATAATTGTGACAGTTACGACATTCTCGTGAATCTGTTTGTTTCATTGAGCGCCATACGTTTTGAGCAAGGTGTAGACGTTTTTCTTCAAACTTCTCTGGTGTATCTATCGTTCCCAGCGCCTTATGCAGCAATTCATTACTCGCCTGTACCTTACGTACCATTTTATGTATCCAGGGTTTTGGAACATGACAGTCCGGGCATGTTGCCCTAACACCAGTTCGGTTAGCATAATGAATGGTTTCTTTATATTCCTGGTACACATTTTCTTTCATTTCATGACAACCAATACAGAATGCTTCAGTATTAGTTGCTTCCATTGCGGTATTAAAACCACCCCAGAAAATAACACCAGCCACAAAACCTGCTATCAACAGACTACCAAGTGTTGCAGTACTAGGGCTTCTCATTTTTTTAATCAATGATTTTATATTCATTGTTGCACCCTTTATTTTAATGAATAACTTTTACTGGTTGAAAAGAGTTCTCTACTAATGGTTTTGCATCAGCCTGTGGAACATGGCATTGATTACAGAAGTATCTTCTTGGAGCAACATTTGACATAGCTTCACCATCTCGTCCGGAAAAATGCGTTTGAGATATTTTCGTCGCACCTGATTTTTGATAATTTGCCCAACTATGACAGGTTAAACATTTATTAAACTTCATATTAATTTTATAACCTTTAGTTTTATGAGGTATCAAAGGTGGTTGTTGTAGATAATCACGCGAGATTGGTGCTTGATCATTAATATTACGTTTATTAATAACTTCATTAGATGGCGCGTCAATACTTGATGAACCACGCAATGAATTAACTTCACCTGCACTCGAGGTTGTTGATATCAGCACTGACGAGCCTATCAGTATTAACCCTGCTAAAATTGAATTTTTCATAAGTGTAACTCCCCCTGAGAAGTTAAGAAACAAGTCGTGAAGTTGATTTTAAGTTTATAAATCTATGTTTTATTGTGAATACATTTTCGGCACAAACGTCAATGCATCGAGCACAGTTTGTACAGTTTCCAGAATTAATTACAGGGCTACTAGTAACACTGCCTTTTAATGCGGGTTTAATAACCTGTGGTTCAGGGCAAACAGCAAAGCAATCCATACAGTCATTACACGAATCACGATTAATTGCATTTACCTTTATTATGCTTGCTTGTCCAAGAAGGCCATAAAAAGCTCCCATTGGACATAAATGTCCGCACCATGCGCGACGACTAACAAACGCATCTAAAATAAATATACCAGTGATAAACAACCAGGATAATCCCATTGCAAACACTATTTCTCTTTGTATCATGGTTACAGGGTTTACTAATTCCCATACGAGCACTCCGGTTACGGAAGCTAATACTAATGAAACCAACAACAAACCATAACGCCCCATTCTTGAGAAACTTAATGATGTTTTTACTTTTAATACTCTTCGTAACCAGTCTGCAGCATCTGTTACTATATTAATCGGGCAAACCCATGAGCAGTACACTCTGCCACCTACAATTAAATAAAATAAAGCAACAATTACTGCACCGATAATTACTGTTATCTCCGGTATATAACCTGTAAATAATGTTTGTAAAAAAACAAATGGGTCGGTTAATGGAACAGTATCTAGAGTTAAGCTAGACGACATATTACCTTTGATAAACCATATTCCAAATACAGGCCCCAGTAAAAATAAACCTATAATACCTAACTGGCTAAATCGTCTAAGCAACAACCACTTATGAGCCAATAACCAGCCTTTTTTTATAACTGCATCCTGACCAATTACTTTATTAATATTTTTAGCCATACCTACAGGCTACCTTTATTCAAGCGATCAATAGCACTTTCATTAAACGGGGTAGACTCTGGTTGTATTAGTCCTTCTCCTTCATAATCGTACCGGGTTCCTTCTGGTAAATTATATTTGTGTTCTATATCTGGTGTTACCAAACTTTTTCCCGCTTTGTTTTTTTCTTCCCAGCTTAATCGATAATGACGCCCTAACTCACCCTTAGCGAGTTTTGCTGGTAATACTTTTATTGCCGCTTCTTCTAAAATACAGGCATGTTCACATTTACCACAGCCTGTGCAATCTGATGAATGAACTACCGGAATAAATAGTGCATGTTTACCTGTGCGAACATTATGCGAACGGTTGATAGATATTGCTTTATCTCTAACAGGACAAACGTTATAACAAACTTCGCAACGTAAACCCTGAAAAGCAATACAGGCTTCCTGATCAATTAATACAGCCAATCCCATTCGAGAATCATCTATATTAGTTAGCTCTGGATCAAGTGCACCGGTTGGGCAAGCTTTAACGCAGGGAATATCTTCACACATTTCACAGGGAATTTTTCTTGCGTCAAAATATGGCGTACCTAATGCTACGTTCTCACCCAGTTTGGAAAGTTTTAATGTGTCATAAGGGCAGTCGCGCACACATAAACCACAACGCACACAAGCTGATAAAAAATCACTTTCATTATCCACACCCGGTGGACGAATAGCGGTTGAAGGTAAAGATTTAGACTGCTGTGAATACAAACCCAAACCAATCCCAAACAAGGCAGCACCACCAGCCGCTCTGGAAATATTCTCCAGAAAGCGGCGGCGGCTTTGTAATGTTTTGTTGGTTGGGTTACTCACTTATTTTTCTCTAAATAAAACTTATCAAATAATGGGGTAACGTTTCAGGTTGCTCCTGTAAGGCGCTAGGACAAGGCGGAAAATGTGAGTTTACAAATGTAAATGTCCATTTTCTAACGCAGTCATAGCGCCTTACAGGAGTGAGCTGAATCGTTACCTAAGCCTTTTCGATTTTAATGGCACACTTCTTGTAATCTGTTTCTTTTGACAGCGGATCGGTCGCATCAAGTGTTACCTTATTAATCAAACGACCAGCATCAAACCAGGGAACAAATACCAGACCTTTTGGTGGCCTATTTCGTCCACGGGTTTCAACCTGACATTCAACTTCTCCACGACGAGAAATTATTTTTGCGGTTAATCCACGGCGTAAACCACGTGCCTTGGCATCTTCTGGATGCATAAACACAACCGCATCAGGGAATGCACGATATAACTCAGGAACACGACGAGTCATAGAGCCTGAATGCCAATGCTCTAATACACGACCAGTTGATAACCATAAATCGTATTCTGCATCCGGGCTTTCTGCCGCTGCTTCATAAGGAGCTGTAATAATATTTGCACGGCCATCTTTTTTACCGTAGAACTTAAAGCCCTCACCTTTTTTAACATAGGGGTCATAACCTTCAGCATAACGCCACAATGTTTCTTTACCATCTACAACCGGCCATCTTAAACCGCGTACTTTATGGTAAGTATCAAAATCAGCCTGTTCATGACCTTTTTTAACACCTTCCAACTGAAAGCGACGATATTCTTCGAATAAACCTTTTTGTGGATAGAATCCAAAATCTTCCATTTCATCATTCTGATATTTATTTCCACGATCATCCATAACAGTCTGTTTTTTAAATTTATTAACCTGACCATTTTCAAATAAAACATTAAATAACGTTTTACCTTTATATTGTGGTGACTTAGCTAATAAATCAGCTGGCCATACTTCTTCCATTTTGAAACGTTTTGCAAACTCCATTAACTGCCATAAGTCAGATTTAGATTCACCTGGTGCACTTACCTGCTGACGCCAAAACTGTGTACGACGTTCCGCATTACCATAAGCACCTTCTTTTTCAGTCCACATTGATGTTGGTAAGATTAAATCTGATGCAATTGCAGTAACCGTTGGATAAGGATCAGAGGTAACAATAAAGTTATCTGGATTACGATAACCCGGCATAGTTTCTTCATTAAGGTTAGCCGCAGCCTGTACATTGTTATTACACATTACCCAGTAAACATTAAGTTTACTGTCTTTCAACATCCTGTTTTGTAACACCGCATGGTAACCCGGCTTACCAGGAATAGTTCCCTCAGGTAATTCCCAAATTTTTTCAGCAAAATCACGGTGCGCTTTTTTCTTAACTACGTAATCAGCGGGTAAACGATGTGAGAAGGTACCCACTTCACGCGCTGTACCACATGCAGAAGGCTGCCCTGTTAATGAGAATGGGCCATTACCTGGCTGCGAAATTTTTCCTGTTAATAGATGCACGTTGTACATCAGACCATTTGTCCAAACACCACGTGTATGCTGGTTGAACCCCATGGTCCATAACGAGGTTATTTTCTTGGTAGGATGCGCATATAGTTTTGCTAAACGTAATAAGTTCTTTTCAGGAACACCTGACAATTTACTTGCATACTCTAGTGTGTATTCTTCAACACTCTTTGCATACTCTTCAAATGAAATACCGCTTAACTTACCACCTGTACCTGTTCTCTTTTTCTCAAGTTCATGCTCAGGACGTAAACCATAACCAATATCAGTTGTGGTTTTTTTGAAGTTTACATGCTTATCCATAAAGCTTTTATCGTATGCTTTATTTTGAATAATATAATTAGCAATATAATTAAGAATAACCATATCGGTTTGTGGCGTGAACACCATACCGTTATCAGCCAAATCAAAACTACGGTGTTTAAATGTTGATAAAACGTGTACTTCGCTATCTTTCTTAGTTAAACGTGTATCGGTAATACGAGTCCATAAAATAGGATGCATTTCCGCCATGTTAGAACCCCAAAGCACAAATGCATCAGCGTGTTCTAAATCATCGTAACAGCCCATAGGTTCATCTGATCCGAAACCACGAATAAACGCACCAACCGCAGATGCCATACAATGACGTGCGTTAGGATCAATGTGATTAGAACGGAAACCCGCCTTCATTAACTTAGACGCCGCGTAACCTTCAAAAATAGTCCACTGACCTGAACCAAACATACCGACTGTAGACGTAATTTTATCAGCTGCTTTACCTTTGTTAGCTTGCATATCATTCTTAAGCGCTTCTTTCCACTTAACCGCCATGATATCAAATGCTTCATCCCAACTTACTTCTTCAAACTCACCTTCTTTGTCATATACACCATCAGTTTTTCGTAATAACGGTTTAGTTAAACGATCCTTTCCGTACATGATTTTTGAAAGAAAATAACCTTTAATACAATTTAAACCACGATTAACTGGTGCATCAGGATCACCCTGAGTAGCCACTATTTTATCATTTTGTGTACCGACTAAAACCGAACAACCTGTACCACAAAAACGACAGGGTGCTTTATCCCATCTAATTTTATCTTCAGAGGCTGCCATTACATCTTTAATACCGGGTATAGTTACACCAGCAGCAGTAGCAGTGGCTGCTATTGCATTATTCTTCACAAATTCACGCCGCGTCATTTTCATGCTGACATCCTCTCTTCAGTAGATTGTATTTCGATAATTTCTTGTTCATTAAATTCATCATCACTAAACTGGTAAATCATCGAAGCCGATAACACACCATCAATTTCATAAAAACCCATAATTCGATCACCTACCTGCTTACGGAATTCATCTTCTATGGTAACAATTAATCGTCCATCTTCAGATTTCGCATGCACCTCTACGCCCTGCTGACCTTCTAATGTCATTTTTACAGAATCAATTTTATCCTGCTTTGCATGCACTAATACGCTGCAAATATTGTATTTACTCATAGGTTCTCTCCACATGGGATTTTGCTAACTGGGGATTTACCAACAGATTTATTCTCTAGCTGGTTTAAGATATTTACTTTTTGAATTTCGATGGCATCAGCCGGGCACACATGAATACACTCACCACAACCATTACAAGTTGAGGTATTTACACTTAACATGCTAATACCTCCAAGTTTTAACTCTATGTTAATAGCATCAGCTTCACACACCTCACCACAAGATCGACAAACGATCCCCTGAGCTGCAAAACACTGTTTATTAATAAATGCTTTTTGAGTCCATGGGGTAAGGTGATTTTTCTGAGTAAGAGATAATGCTGATTCAGGGCAGGCTTGAACACATGCTTCACAAAAATCACAGCCCTGACGAAGAAAACTCATTTCCGGAAAACCGCCCGAGCCTTTTACTATAAGATTAGACGAGCAAGACTCTGCACACTTATAACAACGCGTACATTCATCAATAAATATATCTTCTTCTTTTGACCAGGGGGGGCGAACTGCTTGTTCACCTTCAAACTTTCCTTGAAGAAACTGTTTACGATTTAAAGCCTGTGTTTTCAATTTGCCCTCTCGCCTTTGAGATTTTTTGGCTAACACTTTTATTAATATTCAGTAGAACATAATCGAACAACTTAACGTTGATATAGATCAAATTAGTTGCGCCTTATATATCATTAATTTAGATATTTTTCTCATCTGGATTTTAAACCTTAAAACACATTAGGTAATCATTATATTGCCAACACCTCAAATGCACTATTAACCCTCTAATAATCTTAAACAAAACTATTTATTCAGCATAAAAAAACAATATGACTACGTTGAAGAATATTTATATACAACCACCCAGAAAAATTAATCTGTGTAGAGAGATTTCTTCAATTCATCTAATCATAAATAAAAATACAGGTGAGAAGGATTTAGTTAATCTTGCAGATAAAACGATGCATGAAGCCATAAATCACGGCTGCGATTGAATTTGCTATTTCAGTGGCGACCTGAAAACGATTTTATATATAACGAATAACCCAGTTACAAATCAGGTGGAATTAGAGCAGTCCAAGCAGTCAGCAAAAAAATGATGCTACTTTAAAATATCAAACATCAGCCTTGAGTATATATCACACACTCAAGACTGACGTTATTAAGAACACGTATTAAGCAACACTACCAAAGGATTGATCTACAGCTCCCGCCGGGACATTTAAACCGGCCAATTTACAACCTTCAGCAACAGGACCTGCGGGAACAACCTGATGTAAATATTTTATGCCTCCTAACGAATGAAATTTTTCATCTAAGGCATCTTTTACCTGGCGTAGTTTGGGATGTTCAACTTTATGATAATACTCCTGTAAAGCACCTACCAGTTCCCAGTGGGCTTCACTCATTGTAAATCCATCAGATTTCGCAACAGCTTCTGCTGCCTCTGTTGACCAGCCTTGTGGTGCATTTGGAAATGAATCAATTGACATATGCATATGAGTCTCCCTTAATTTATACAATGGGTATAGTATAAATGTAGCAAGGTTCTGAGCGTTTTTTGATCAATCAGACGAAGTGCAAATAGCGTTTTTAACGGTTTACGGGATTAATTCAGGTTGATATATAAATAATTATATATAGGTTTTACTTTGAAAATAAACGACAGTCAATCAGGCAGCATAGAGTACAGTGCTCTATGCGGCAAATTGGGTTTTATTTAACGAAAAACAGTAAGAATAGTCTATTTCACCTGATCAATGATTAATTTAATTTTTTCCTGAGTTTTAACATTTACAGGCGATACTTCTGCGAATAAATCCCCCGCCTGGGTCCCTGGCTGACCTGATTTACTGATAACCGCTGAAATTTTAACCTGATCAAAATTAGATAATTTCATTTGCGGCATCATTGCCATTGCATCATTCAGGCTGACTGTTATTGGGAGTGCACTGACTGTTTGTTTAACAGCGGCTAATGGCATAGGTGGCCCTTGCATAGCTTTAGCAAAAATAAACAGCGTATCTGTATCTAAAACCTTATCTTTAAAAGCCGGGTCTAACTCAACTGTCACCACTATTTCTGCCGTAACTGCAGTTTCAACGGTGTTGGTTTCAATAACCGGGGCAGCTTGTTTTAATTTGGCAATTTCTGTCGAATTAAGCTGGCCCTCTGAGACCTTAATTAAACTATCAAGCTGGGCCTGAGAGCCTGCTTCCTCAGCCAACATCGGTCTCAAGCGATACCAATAAGTTAAAGCTTTTGAGTGTTGACCCTGTTGGCTTTCAGCTGTTCCAGCCATCCATAAGACTGTAGGGTTATCTGGCATGAGATTTATTATCTTATCAACGACCGGCTTCGCAGTGCCTGTTAAACTGCCGCCTTCAGTCATAGCCAGAGCATCTGCATAACGTAATAGAACCTCGGGCTCCTCACCCACCTGTGATATAACTTTTTCATATGCTGTAACAGCCTTATGATAATGCTTCATCGCCATATAAGTCTTAGCCAGCATAAACCAGCCCTCGGGGTTTTCAGGTTGCTCTGCAAGACGCTGTTCAAGTTTGACTACCGCATCTTCTATCGACATCTGTTGTCTGTTTTCAGCTGCCGGAATCTGTGTTGCTTCAATTCTGCTACCTGTTGCTGCTTCAAAGTCACCTAACTGATAATAAACAACAACGGCCAATAGCGGGATAAATAATGCAAAGACAATTGGTGAAACAGTATTCTTTTCTTTTATAGATATGGGTTCTTTGTTTGATTCGCCTGATAAGTCCAGCGCCAGTGTTGACTCAAGTTCATCATGCATTTGCTGGTAAACTAACTCACTGATTTCACCGGACTCAAGCTGAACTTTAAGTTCTTTTAGTCGATCCTTTGCTATATCAATATTTAAGTCATCATACTCATCTGAAAAAGCATAATTTTTCTTACGCAACGTAGGCACTATAAAAACGACGGCAATTAAAGTTAAAACAACTGCACTTACAATAAAACTGGTCATAAAATTCTCAAGTATATTTTTTTGACACGGAGGCACCGTAGAGATACAGAGTTTTAATTAGATAAAAAGACTCTCTGCATCTTTACGCCTCTGCGTTAATTGTTTATATATTAATCATCCAATAAAGATCTGGCTTTTTTCTGTTGTTGTTCATCTACAACTTCTTCAACTTCTTTCTTTTGTCTACGCAAGTATGAAACAACAACTATTGCAGCCACTGCAAAAAAGATTAATGGTGAGTACCATAATACAAGTGTGCTTTTTTTAACTGGTGGTCGATACATTACAAAATCGCCATAACGTAACACCATAAAGTCGACAATTTCATCTTTACTATTGCCTTCACTCAACATTTTATAAACGCGCAACCGCATATCCTGTGCAAGCTCCGCATTGGAATCAGCCAAATTCTGATTCTGACAAACCAGACAACGTAACTCCTGCACCAGTACGTTGTAATCTTTTTCCATTTGAGGGGTTGCGAAATCATGTGTTTCGAACCTGGCCTGGGCTTGATTAGTTACCAGCAATGCTATCGCTATTAACAATGTTATTTTTAAAGTTTTCATATGATATCTAATTTATTAAGCATTCTAATAAAACTTCGTCACGCCCGAATGCTTTTATCGAGGATAACGACAATATAGTTTTTGTTAAAAAAAGCCCTCTCAAAGCTACAACTATTTTACAAAAAACTTTTTAAACTTTTTTTCCCAAACTAGCGGTGTAACACCACCCGCATGTTTTTCTACAACCATGCCTTCGGCATTTATAAGAAAAGTTTCGGGTGCACCATATACACCCCAGTCAATCGCAACAGAACTATCCGGGTCATAACCAATTTTCAAAAAAGGATTACCCATTTTAGTTATCATGTCTTTCGCTTCTGCACGCTCATCACGCCAGTTCAAGCCGATGATAGGTATACCTGCACGACTTAATTCCATTAGGTATTTATGCTCACGCCAACATTCCGGGCACCAGGTACCCCAAACATTAAACAGCCAGACTTTACCGATCATATCTGATGTTTTAACGATTTCAGCCTCATTATATAAATCAGGAACATTTATGGCTGGTGCCACTCTACCTATAAATTCTGTGGGAATATCACGTGGATTATATTCACCTGTATTGGTCAAATTTAACATATAGGCAAAGCCGCCAATCATAATAAAAAAACCGATTAAAACAGAATAACGAGCCATTAAGCGGCACCCACTGCAGCCGATTCTAGTTGCGCTGCTTTTACTGATTTTCTATAACGTTTATCTGTAGCGGCCAATAAACCACCAAAGGCCATAATCAATGCACCTAACCAGATCCAGCGAATAAAAGGTTTATGATATAAACGCACACTCCAGGCACCTTTACCATCCAGATCTTCACCTAGTGATACATATAAATCGCGCCAGAAACCTGGATCAATTCCCGCTTCAGTCATTGGCATACCACCTGCGTTATACAGGCGTTTTTGCGAATGCAAACGAGTTATGTTTTTATCTTGATAAGATACAGAAAACCAGCCTTCTGCCGCTTTATAATTTGGACCCGTAGCATCCTGTACGCCTTCAAAAAGAAAGTCATATTCACCAATTGAATACGATTGCCCTTTTACTAAACGGATATCTTTTTCCGTACTGTACAGGCTCGTTAATGTAATGCCTATTACAAACATGGCAACACCCATATGGGCGAAAGTCATTCCATAAAAACCGCGGGGGGTATTAAGTAATGCCTGCCATTTATTCTGTTTACCGGAAACCCGATCAACAATACCCTGCGCACTGGTCATGACTATCCACACGGCCAACATCACTGCAACCACCGCTCCCCACTTAACATCTTCTAAGAATATATAAGGAATTGCAGCACCCAGAATGACACTTACTACAAATGGAATAAGCAGTTTCTTACCCATTCTCTCAAGACTGTCCTGCTTCCATCGAGCTAAAGCAGCGACACCTAATAACAGGGCAATAGGAATAGTTAATGGCACAAATAAAGCGTTAAAGTAAGGTGGCCCTACAGAGATTTTTCCGGCCCCTAAAGCATCTAATGCTAATGGATAAAGTGTGCCTAATAGAACAGAGGATGCGGTAACCACGAATAAAATATTATTCATTAATAAACCACCTTCTCGACTCATCATATTAATTTTAACCGCACTGCGAATTTGTGGAGCACGCCATGTATAAAGTGCCAGTGAAGCACCTACTACAACCGCGAGGAATATTAATATAAAAATACCTCGTTCAGGGTCATTAGCAAACGCATGAACTGATGTTAAAACGCCTGAGCGAACTAAAAACGTACCTAACAAGCTCAGTGAAAAAGCAAAAATGGCAAGTAATACCGTCCAGGCTTTAAATACACCACGCTTTTCAGTCGCTGCTAATGAGTGAATAAGTGCCGTGCCCACTAACCAGGGCATAAAGGACGCATTCTCAACTGGATCCCAGAACCACCATCCACCCCAGCCAAGCTCATAATAAGCCCACCAACTTCCGAGAGCGATCCCCACTGTTAAAAACACCCAGGCGATAATTGTCCAGGGACGTGACCATTTAGCCCAGGCAGAATCTAATCGACCACCGAGCATAGCGGCTATCGCAAAGGCAAAGGCAACAGAAAAACCTACATAACCCATATACAACATGGGAGGATGAATAATTAAACCAAAGTCCTGTAGTAATGGATTTAAACTACGACCCTCTAATGGTGCGGGAAACATTCGATCAAATGGATTAGATGTTAATAAGGTAAATAATAAAAAACCAATACTAACCAGTCCCATCACTGCAATAACTCGACCACGCATAATAAGCGGCATCGAACGGCTAAATAAAGCCACAGCTGCAGTCCACATTGCCAGAAACATAGTCCACAATAATAGTGAACCTTCATGACCACCCCAGACAGATGAGATTTTATACATTATCGGTAATTCAGTATTTGACTGACGAGCCGTATAACCAACAGAAAAATCGTCGGTTAAAAAAGCATAGGTCAAACAGATAAAACTGATGATTATAAACAGGGTTTGCCCAATTGCCGCAGGCGCAGCAACTTCAACCCAACTGGAGATTTTTTTCTGCGCACCAACCAGTGGTACAACACTTTGAATAACAGCAAGACAAAGTGCAAGAACTAAAGCAAAGTGACCAATTTCTGGAATCATTATTTTGACTCTCCTGATTCACTACCGGGATAGGGCTTACCTTCACCAACAGGAATACTTTCTGGATGTTTCATATCTTCAATGTTCCCATCATTCCATTTACCCGATTTTTTCAAAGCATCTGCAACTTCAGGTGGCATATAATTTTCATCATGTTTTGCCAGCACCTCTTCAGCTACAAACACATTATTTTTTATCTCACCTGTCGCCACAATACCCTGCCCTTCACGGAACAGATCAGGCAATATACCTACGTATAAAACCGGATAATTTTTTGCCCCATCAGTTAAATCAAACTCAATTTTTAAACTGTCTGAATCACGCTTAACACTACCGGTTACAACCAGACCACCAATACGAAAGCTGTGATTTTCAGGTGCTTTACCTTCCAGTATTTCAGACGGACTGAAAAAGTGATTAATATTTTCATTAAGCGCCATCATTATTAGTGTTATAAAAACACCAATACCAGCGACTAACATTGCTACAAACATCATTCTTTTTTGGCGGGCTGTCATGTACTTCTCTCTAAATTTAAATATAAGCTCGTCATTCCCGTATACCCATTTATATCTTTATGAGCTGGAATGACGGCATGGTTATCTATTATTAATAATCAACAATTCACAGATTATTATCTAAAAATATTATTCGTTTTTATCCTGCGCCTGCCTTTCCTGCTGACGATACTTAATTTTCAATTCTTTTATAATGCTCTTCCTGGTAAAGATTGGACTAATTAAAATCCAGCCGAGAACGACAAAAGACAGACCGTAAGATGACCATACATAAACTGCATAACCACCCATATGAAAAAATTCACTAGGACTCATTTTCAACTATCTCCTTCACCCAGCGCGTATTTTGTTCACGGCGTAAAATCTCACCGCGCGCGCGCATTAACACTGAAGCCGCATAATAAAGTTTAAACGATGTTGCCATTACCAGCAGCGGTATTAACATGGATATATGCATAGAAGGCTTATCAAACTTAGCAACAGTAGCCCCCTGATGTAAGGTACTCCACCACTCTACCGAATAATGAATAATCGGAATATTAACCACACCCACTATTAACAGAATGGCTCCGGCACGGGCTGCATTTCGTGGATCTTCAATTGCTGCCTGTAAAGCAATAAATCCTAAATAGAGAAACAGCAGAATCAATTCTGATGTTAAACGCGCATCCCATACCCAGTAGGTTCCCCACATGGGTTTACCCCAAAGTGATCCCGTAACCAATGCTAAAAAGGTGAAAGCGGCACCAATAGGCGCACTTACACTGGCCATTAAATCAGCTGTTTTAATGCGCCAGATCAGACCCACTGCAGCGGAAACCGCCATAATCATATAGATAAACATAGACATCCAGGCCGCTGGCACATGGACATACATAATTCGATAACTCTCACCTTGCTGATAATCAGGTGGTGCTACAAACAGGCCGTAATATAAACCAACGACCAATGACAACAAAAAACTCCACATAAACCAGGGAATCATCTTTCCTGACATAACGTAAAAGTTCTTCGGCGACGAAAATTTATGGACGATTGCGGGTAATTTCATAATTTTTTAATAAATAATATTTGTTTATAAAAAGCATTCGCGATAAATCACTCGCGCTCTACTCTACACTAATTTTCAATGCGGTCGCCGCAGCCAAAGGCGCCAGAGTTATTGATAACACCAATAAAGCCCCCAAAAAGTACAACTGCCCCTTTATTTCCAGACCCGCCATGCTCGCATCTACCGCACTGGCAGAAAAGATCAAAACCGGAATATACAGGGGAAGCACTAATAAAGACAACAACATCCCGCCACGGTTCAATCCCAATGTTAATGCCATGCCAATTGCACCCACCAGACTCAATATAGGCGTTCCTAATAACAGAGTTAACATAAGAGTAATAATACCTTCACCGGGTAAAAACATAAAAAGCCCCAGCAAGGGTGCCAAAAGTATAATAGGTACACCTGTCACCAACCAGTGACTGATTATTTTAGCCAATACCAGTAATGCGTTAGAATGCGGGCTAAGCATTATCTGCTCCAGAGTACCGTCTTCATAGTCCGACTTGAAGAGAGTATCGAGCGAGAGCATCGCAGCGAGCAGCGCGGCTACCCATATAACACCCGGAGCCATGGTTTGTAACAGCTGTTTCTCCGGGGATACACCCAGAGGAAACAGGGTTACTACAATTACAAAAAACAGCAGCGGGTTTAATAATTCATTTCGATGCCTGTAAGAGAGCATCAGATCACGTTTAATCAGCGAGATAAACGCACTCATTGTTGATGGTGTTAACACAGGAGCAGTCATATAAGTGGCTCCAGTTGGGTATTAGGCAATACCAGTTTACGTTGTTCACCTGCTGGTATAGTTATAGGCTGATGTGAGGTAATCACCAGCATGCCACCATTATTGAGGTGTTTTGCGAATAGACCTTCCAGCATACTCACTGCATTTACATCAAGTGATGTATATGGCTCATCCAGAATCCAGCATTTCGCCCTGCTCAAAAATAACTGCGCCAAAGCAACACGGCGTTTTTGCCCCGCAGATAGCTGTGCACAGGGAATATCTTCAAAACCATAAAGACCTACCTGGTATAAAGCTTCTTCTATGCCGTTTTCCGTATTACTTCCATGCAGTGATTTTGCCATACATAGATTCTCTATGGGCGTTAACTCAAATTTTATAGCCGCACGATGCCCGAGAAAGAGCAGGTTCTGAAAGTAATCTGATTCAGCATGATGTATTTTCCGCCCCTGCCACAGAACCTCACCCTCAAGAGGTTGAGCTAAACCCGCCATTATACGTAACAGACTGGTTTTACCACTGCCATTTTTGCCTTCTACACGCAACACCTGTCCAGGGCACAGTTCAAATTCGAGATTTGTGAATAAATCTCGATAACCACGGGTGCAACTAATAGATTTTAGGTGTAAACCGGCGACAGCGTCGGTCATGGATGGGTTTCCTGCTATTTGCTGATTTTTACTGGTGGCGATTTTACAGGGAAATCGAATGAATAAACAGAAATGAATAGAGCACAAAACCCGGTTAATGTGACCTGAAGCAATTTTTCAGATGATTTAGCTCATACTTTATTGAATATCCCCATAAATACTGGCATCTTTTCCTCCACACTATCTATACTCGTAAAATAAATGAAAAAAACCACCAATCCATGACAGGCCTATGATCAAACACATTACACCCGTACTGGCTTTTTTATTACTCTTTTCCCAGCCCATTCTGGCCGAGACAAAGAGTTTTGATATAAACCACCTACAGTCCCTTTTTGAAGATTACAAACGGGGTCAGTCCTATAAATATGCAAAACAATTTCAGCCCGAGATGGAAGGAGATCCGTATTTCGACTACCTGTTTGGTGTGTCGGCAATTGATACAGGGCACGCAAGTGAAGGCACATTCGCTTTAGAGCGCGTATTGCTCATTTTTCCCGATGATCAGGTCGCTCGCCTGGAGCTGGCTCGCGGTTATTTTAATTTACAGGAATATGCTTTAGCAGGAGAATCATTTAGAGCCGTGCTAGAAACCCAACCGCCAGCACAAGTTACCGAGACCGCTCTTGCTTATCTGGATAAAATTCGTGTCAGTGAATCACGTTATCGACCTACTCACAGTGGTTTTATAGAGTTTTCTCTAGGCAATGATGACAATGTAAATGCAGGTGTAGATGAGAATACGACATTTTCTCTCGCTGCATTTTTAAATGCTGATAGTTTTGGACAGGATGATAATTTTTCTACACTATCGGGAGCATGGACTTATATTCACCCATTTACACCAGGCTGGTTATTTGAGTCCACATTATCTGCAAACTTTAGAAAAAATCAGGAACTGGATCAGTTTGATACAAACACCGGCACCTTACAACTGGGTGTAACCCACTTACAGGCATCCAGCAAATACAAAGCCGAATTAATTAGCCAACAATTTCAATTAGACGGTGATGAATACAGGTCTCTAAACGGCTTGAATTTCAACTGGCAATATAGCCTTTCTGAGCGCTCCAGTTTCAATAGTTCACTACAATATGCTCAACTGGATTACCCCGATTTAAGTGTAAAGAACTCTGACCTGATAACCTTCGGCATGAATTATACACATGCTTTTGCTGCTTATTTACAACCTGTATTATTCACTACATTTAGCCTGGGAACAGAAGCTGCGGAGGATGACACTAATCCGGCCACTCAATCAGAAACTGAACGCGACATCATCAGTTTACGCCTCGGTGTGGTATTAAGTTTCACCAACACCCTGGCGTTACAAACATCTATTGGCACTCAAAATAGTGAATATGCCGCGGCCCCAGCTTTAGATCCTGACACGATACGTGAAGATGATTACAGCACCGCCGATCTTAATTTAATATGGGCTTTCGAACGTAAATGGCGGCTCGAAACGCGATATGCATATACAAAAAATAGCTCTACTGATGACCTGCGAAACTATGAGCGCAACGTAATTGACATGACGGTTAATTACACGTTTTAAATATTTATATTGGAAATATTATGTATAAAATTAATCTTTCAAACACTTTAATTAAAACGTTGATACTGAGCTTACTATTAACTAGTAATGTTTTTATCAGTGAATTACAGGCTGATATTTTAAACGGCAGTCACTGGATAATAAAACCAGGCGATTCACTTTATAAAATTGCCAGGAACTTATTCCCGAACAATACAAAAAAGCAGGCTTTGTTACGCAAAGAATTAATTAAACAAAACCCGCAGGCTTTTAGAAATGGCCCTGCCAATATTTCAGTTGGAGACAAACTGCAACTCCCCGACTTTGCCATTAAACAAAAAAAACCTGAACCGATTATAGCTATAAAAAAACCTGAAAAAATAAAAGCCAGGCCAGCTATCCAGGAGCCTGTTGAGGCAAACTCGATCGTAACCCCCGACCCGGAAGATATCATCGGTCAGGTAATTATTAATGTAGGTGAATTATCAGCCCAAAACAGAGGCTCTACCCGTGGCTTAAATCGTCGCTCATCGATTTATCGAGGCGATACAATTCGAACTGGTAAGCGCAGCCTCACTCAGATTCGCTTAAAAGATGGTGCACTCCTTTCGCTTCGACCTCATACAGAACTCAAACTTGCTGAATACCGTTATAACGGCCAGCAAGATGGCAGCGAACGAAGTGTTGTAGAATTAATAAAAGGCGGTTTTAGAACCATTACCGGTGCTATCGGCCATAAAAACAAAAACAGTTATCAGGTAAGAACTACGGTAGCCACCATCGGTATTCGTGGCACTCATTATTCACTTGTATTATGTCAACAATCTAGCTGTAGTGATAAAGAAACAGGTGACGTTGAAGATGGCTTATATGGCGGCGTTGCCGATGGCAGCATTGTCATTGAAAACCAGACCGGCATACATCGTTTCAATAACGACCAGTTTTTCCAGTTAACATCCGCCAACTCTAAACCAGTAGAGTTTTTACTACCTCCGGCTATTTTAAAACACGGTGCGGTGAAACCTTCCACTGTTTCCAAAAAAACCAAACAAAATATTAGTAAACGAATTAAAACTGCACCCAGACGTTTAGCGGTTATTTTTGAGGCTAATCAACCAGATTTTGCGAAACGCCCCAAGATACCTGTTGGTGATGCAGATATTCCGCGGGTTGCTGAGGAGTTTTTACCTGAAAAAGCCCCAATTGGCTCTGGCATGTTAATCGGCTTTAATCAACTCGATAGCGCTAGCCTTGAAACAGGCACTGCCGCATCGGTTATTATCACTCCCAACAATAATAACGCTATATTTTTAGGTCCGAATCGCACGCCTATTGCTGGAAGAGAGGCTTCAGTCGACCAGGAAACCGGCGCACTGGTTCAACATGAGTTATTCATGGTTTCACCTGCAGGCGCGCTTGCCACTATTGTTCCATCTAGCATAGGTGGTAACCCTTTACTGGGAGTCAACTGGGGAAGATGGAATGGTAATTTCACCATACTGGAAGATGGTCAACCTTTAGATACAAAAAATAATTTTCATTATATTTACAGCGAAAACCTGACAACACCAACACAGCTAGCCAATCTTGGTGGACTCGGTGGCTCAGTTAGTTACAGTATGGAAAACGGAACATTACCCACTGATAATTTAGGTAATGTTGCTACGAATGCGGCCAATATAAACATGAGTGTTGATTTTATTAATCAACAAATTAGTTCTTACAATATCTTTGCCACAGTAGGTTCAACTACCTATGACGCATCCGCTTTCTCAATCCCTTTTCAGGACCTGGGGCGAGAATTTGACATTTCTAGTGTGTCTGTATGTGCTTCATCATTCTGTACAGGGGAAGCCAGTGTGTTATTCATCGGCCCACAGGCTCAGGGCGCTATGACCTCATATCACATAGATGACTCTAATGGCTCTGCCTCTATTACAGGCACCGGTTTATTAACACGAAGTGCTCAATAATCCCTCTGGATTAACACAGGTCTAACTCTTTAATCTGTGAATATCTATTCACTATAAAGGTGTGTATGCGTGTTTATATCATGGTAATTTATAATTAATTCATATATTCTTTGCGCCCCGAAAGCACAATTAGTAGATAGATATGCCAAGTATTGCAGACTTCACCAAATCCGAAATATGGACTATCGAAAGCACCCTGAAAGAACGTTGGGGTAAAGAAAATGAGATAGAACTGCAATTTGCAGACACTGAAATTCGCCTGCATATGGGTGATAAAGAAACTACCGTATGCCCGGCCGTCATCTGGCAATATCAGGGTTGTAATTTTATTATTTTTAAATCCGGGATTCAGAGTTACCGCTGCCAGTTTTTCTATAAAGGTTATCAGCAATACGGCACCGGTGTACATGAATACGATGACATAGGTGACTGCATTATTTCTCTATTACAGGTTCAATCTGATCAGAACCGTGAAAACCAGATAGAAGAAGAAAACAGTGATGGCTCTCTACCGCGCGGTACAGAAGTAAAAAAATAAATCTATAGAGAGCATGCTCCCGCCCTCTGGTAAAAATACGCTGTCATTTCTCTCTACTGAGCAAGGACAGCTACAAGCAACGTCCTTAGTCTATTTTATTATCTCCTAATATTCTGCTTATAACACTCACTAGGGGCTACATAAATAAGCTTAATTTGTGCCTCTCCCTCGCATGAGTCATTATCTTTTCCCAAAATTTGTATGGTTTTTAGATAATTTAATAAATCTAAAAATGATGAGAAAATTATAAAAGAGGAAAAACTAATGAGCGCTAAAAATGCATTTTACGCACAATCAGGTGGGGTAACGGCTGTTATCAATGCTTCTGCTTGTGGCGTTATCGAAACAGCACGTAAACATTCAGACAAGATTGCTAATGTATATGCCGGACGTAACGGTATTATCGGCGCACTAGAAGAAGACCTGATTGATACTAATCTTGAGTCTGCAGACGATATCGCTGCACTTAAAAACACACCATCAGGTGGTTTTGGTTCTTGCCGCTTCAAATTAAAAAGCCTTGAAGACAATAAAGCTGAATACGAACGTTTAATTGAAGTATTCAAAGCACATAACATAGGTTACTTTTTCTACAACGGTGGCGGCGACTCAGCTGACACATGTTACAAAGTATCTCAGTTATCTGAAAAAATGGGTTATCCGGTTCAGGCTATCCACGTGCCTAAAACAGTTGATAACGATCTACCTATCACTGATAACTGCCCTGGTTTCGGTTCAGTAGCTAAATACATTGCTGTTTCTGCTCTTGAAGCATCTTTCGATGTTCGCTCAATGGCTAAAACATCAACAAAGATTTTCGTACTTGAAGTAATGGGTCGTCACGCAGGCTGGATTGCAGCGGCTGGTGGTTTAATTGAAGACGAAGGTATTCCAGTTGTTATCCTGTTCCCTGAAATTGAATTTAATCAGGATAAATTCATGGCTCAGGTTGATGCAAAAGTTAAAGAATACGGTTTCTGCACCATTGTTGTATCTGAAGGTATTCATTACCCAGATGGTAAATTCCTTGCAGAACAAGGCACACGTGATAATTTTGGTCACGCTCAATTAGGTGGCGCAGCGCCGGTTGTTGCTAACATGATTAAAGAAGCGCTGGGTTATAAATTCCACTGGGCCGTTGCCGATTACCTACAACGCGCGGCACGTCATCTGGCATCAGAATCAGATGTTGAGCAAGCATATGCATTAGGTGAAAAAGCGGTTGAGTTCGCACTTGCGGGTGAAAATTCAATTATGCCTACGGTTGATCGTATTTCTAACGATCCATACGAATGGAAAATTGGTAAAGCCAATTTAGCTGATGTAGCTAATGTTGAAAAAATGATGCCAATGGAATACATCACTGAAGATGGTTTCGGTATTACTCAAGCCTGTAAAGACTACCTTACACCCTTAATTAAAGGTGAGGCCTACCCTGCTTACAAGGCAAACGGCTTACCTGACTATGTAACACTTAAGTTACAGTCAGTTGGAAAAAAACTCGACAAGTTCGAAATATAGAAAGCTAAAGGGGAAGTATTTTACTTCTCCTTTTTTTATGCACAGGACGTGCGGTATCTTAAAAATGCAGGAGCAATTTTTAATGGTATGCACAGGACGTGCAGTATCTTGCCCAGATTTACAAAATTGGCAGGAGCAATTTTCAACGGTATGCACAGGACGTGCAGTACATTAAAAATGCATGAGCAATTTTTAATGGTATTTCTTTATAAAATTTTGCAACGCAGGTGTGGAGATACAGAGGAAAGTTTTTTGTCCTCTTCGCACTTTAGCGTCAAAAAAGGTTTTAAAAATGACATTAGAAAAAGCCAGAGAAATGATCGCGGATCACGTAGCTATTGCCGGCGGTTATAACCAGACTTCAACAAAAATTGTTTTGGGCGAATTACAAAACGATGTAGGTCAGGATGCTGTTGATAGCGTTATTCGTGAATTTGGCCTGCAAGAGTTATGGGGGTTTGTACCCGGCACCAAATTTGAAAGAATGTATAAATAAAAATACAGACAAACATATAAAAAACTTTTGCACGTATAAGTATTACTCGTTATATATTGAAACGGCATTGCTTTGTGCTTGATAAATATCAATGTTACAAGTTGATAATGAAGCCTATAGTCTTTCATCAAGTTTCAATAAAACGTTAATGACTGAATTTTAAACGGAATTTCAAACTTAGTCTGAATATTTATATGTGCGAATAAACTATTTTCGACGAGCCAGATTTAAGTTTTTTTAATAATCTGACTCACACATTTTAACAATAATAAAGTTGGGGGTCAGACATATGTCCACAGGACTAATAATCGCTTTAGTGTGTGCTTTAGCAGGCATCGCATACGGCGTCATTTCAATATTCTCTATTTTATCCAAACCTATGGGTAATGATAAAATGGTAGAAATCGCTAATGCGGTTCAGGAAGGCGCTATTGCTTATCTGGCTCGCCAGTACACAACCATTGGTATGGTTGGCGCTGTATTATTTATCGCTATGGGCTTTGCTCTTGGCTGGTATTCAGCTATCGGTTTTGCGATTGGTGCAATCCTTTCTGGAGCTGCTGGTTACATCGGCATGCATGTATCAGTTCGTTCTAACTCACGTACAGCTGAAGCGGCTAAAGACGGCATTAACCCTGCTCTACAGGTTGCATTTAAAGGCGGCGCTATCACTGGTATGTTAGTGGTAGGTCTTGGTCTTTTAGGTGTTGCTGGTTACTACACAGTACTAACTTCCTTTATGGATGTTTCTCAGAAAGAGGCATTACATGCATTAGTTGGTCTGGCATTTGGTGGCTCATTAATTTCGATCTTTGCTCGTTTAGGTGGTGGTATCTTTACTAAGGGTGCAGACGTTGGTGCTGACATTGTTGGTAAAGTTGAAGCCGGGATTCCTGAGGATGACCCACGTAACCCAGCAACTATTGCAGATAACGTAGGTGATAACGTAGGTGACTGCGCTGGTATGGCAGCTGACTTATTTGAAACATACGCAGTAACTATCATTGCAACCATGTTACTGGGTGGTCTGGTAATGAGTGAAATTGGTGAGTTAGCAGTAACCTACCCATTGGTTCTAGGTGGTGTTTCAATCATTGGTTCTATCATCGGTACTTTCTTCGTGAAAACATCTGATGGCGCAAAAATCATGAATGCACTGTATAAGGGCACGATTGTTTCTGCTGTCATCTCTGCTGTTGCATTCTACTTTGTTACACAGGAAATGATGGGCGCGGTTTCATTAACGCTTGAGAACGGCTCGGTAGTTGGTGCAACTGAATTCTATTATGCTGCTCTGATTGGTCTGGCTCTAACAATTGCGATGATCGTAATTACTGAGTACTACACTGCAACTGAATATGCACCTGTTAAAAACATTGCAAAAGCATCGACTACAGGTGACGGCACTAACGTTATTGCTGGTTTAGGTGTTTCAATGAAATCAACTGCAATGCCTGTGCTTTCAATCTGTGCTTCAATCTGGGGTGCATACGAGTTAGCCGGTTTATACGGCATCGCGATCGCAGCAACTTCAATGTTATCTATGACAGGTATTATCGTTGCACTTGACGCTTACGGCCCTATTACAGATAACGCCGGTGGCATCGCTGAAATGGCTGAGCTTCCTGAAGACGTTCGTACTACTACGGATGCACTTGATGCAGTTGGTAATACAACTAAAGCAGTAACTAAGGGTTATGCGATTGGCTCTGCTGGTCTTGCAACATTAGTTCTGTTTGCTGATTATACGCACACATTAACCGCTAACGGCCAGTCTGCAGTATTCGACCTGTCTAACCATATGGTTATTATTGGTCTGTTTATCGGCGGTCTGATTCCTTACTTATTCGGCGCTATGGCGATGGAAGCGGTAGGTCGTGCAGCGGGTGATATCGTAACTGAAGTACGTCGTCAGTTTAAAGAAAAACCAGGCATTATGGATTATTCTGAAAAGCCTGATTACTCTAAAGCGGTTGACCTTTTAACTAAAGCAGCAATTAAAGAGATGTTAATTCCTTCTCTATTACCTGTAGCAGTTCCCATTATCGTTGGTCTTACTCTGGGTGCTGAAGCACTGGGTGGCGTACTGATTGGTACTATCGTGACTGGTTTATTCGTAGCGATCTCTATGACTACCGGTGGTGGTGCATGGGATAATGCGAAGAAATATATCGAAGATGGTAACCACGGCGGTAAAGGTTCTGATGCTCATAAAGCAGCGGTTACTGGTGACACTGTAGGCGACCCATACAAAGATACAGCAGGTCCTGCGATTAATCCTTTAATTAAGATTATGAACATTGTGGCATTGCTGATTGTTCCTTTGCTTGGTTAAGATCTTTTTACAGTGCAAAACTAAAAACGCGACTCATTGAGTCGCGTTTTTTTATGCTTAACAATAAATCAGATTAATTTACTGGTATATTCAAATACGGCTGCGAAACACCTACCTCGAAAAAGCTCAATAAAAGCAAAAACCTGATATAGTTCACTAATATTTATTTTACTAAGCAATGTTACTAAGCAAAAATTTAAAAGGCATCTACTATGACCACTAAAAATGAAATGAGCTGGCTGGGAATAGGCATTAGATTTTTGATTGCACTGGTTTTAGTATTTGCCAGCTATAACCCCAGTGGTTATTCCTTTTTTGACTGGGTTTTACAGGAAGACTCTGGAAACATAGCATTTAAAATATTCACAGGTGTCGTGCTTATTATTGGTTGGGCTATTTATATTCGCGCCACACGACGCTCATTAGGCATGATTGGCATCACACTGGCTATTGCTTTTTTTGGCACGCTGTTATGGTTACTAATAGACTTAAACATAATACCTGCCAACACAGTAACCGCTGTTTCTTATATCACGCTGTTTGTTATTGGCTGCTTACTTGCAACAGGCATGTGCTGGTCACATATTCGCCGCCGTATGACGGGACAGATTGATGTTGATGAAATTGAAAGCTAATTGTTTGTTTATCTGTATTTAATTGGACTGAATCTAACTAGAAATTAAAAGGTAGATACTACTAAGTCAGCGTTTAAACAAACTATACAACATAATTTGACTCGGCAGCCTATGCTCGACACCGAGTACTTTTTTGTATATCACATGCACTTTGCATTCTAAATATTAAGTAACTGCAACCTTATTTCTGAACAACTATTCATGTATTCTAATGAGTTTGAGTTTAATTCAATTTCGTATAAGCTTAGACAATAATTATCACATGGAGTGAAAATGTTTAAATATCGACATCACCTTGGTCTATTACTTATAACACTCTTACTAGCTGCTTGTGATAAGCCTGTACCCTCTACAAGTGTTAGCAATTCAGAATTACAGGCAAAGATCCGTGTCACTAAAACTTCTACACATACAGCTACCGTTACAACCAGTCTGAGAGCCATCATTTCAACAGGTAACGAAGATGTTGAATTGAGCGGCGAAGATCATTTACTTGTTTCCGTAGATAGTGGCCTGGAAGATCTCTTTCTACAGGACTCTGGCGGTCTGTTTGAGAACACTTCCAATATTTCAACATCATTATTCGAATTAAAACCACGTCAGGATCATGACCATCTATTTGAGTTTTTTTCTTTTGATCATAACCCGGAATATTTTACTATCCTGGAAAACATCAATGATAATAGTAAATTCTTTATAAGCATGATAAGACAACAAGACACCAATATTCTAGATTCAGAAGTTAGCCTGCCAACTCCATTTCAAATTTCCAGCCCAACATCCGGCGAAACAATTAGTCGAAATCAGG
>Ga0316205_10000791_pt1 | contig 48810 bp, 40 predicted proteins | sample 3monthpyrite_MG_FD_204941 | JGI IMG/M metagenome (GOLD analysis project Ga0316205, IMG submission 204941) | Microbial mat bacterial communities from mineral coupon in-situ incubated in ocean water Damariscotta River, Maine, United States -... | ecosystem: Environmental > Aquatic > Marine >...
GTACGACCTTGTTTCAGCGGCCTGAAACCGAACAATACTTAATGGAAAAACAAAGGCGAAAAGCTCAGCTGTGGGCGCTTCAGCAACAGGGGATGTTATTATGAATTTATTCCGGACAGTAGTGCGCTTACCCCGGAATGACGACTAGAAATAGATGCACAGCTAGAAGTGTGAGTACAAGGCGCAGTGATTTTTTAAAAGCGGAGCGTATGAATAATACGTGAGCATTTTAAAAAATTGCTGCAACGCCGTAATCGCGCTTCTAGCGAAGCATCAACCGCATTTTGAGTCGCCACAATTGAGACACGTCATACACCCATCCATCTTTATAACCGCCTTAGTAGAACACTTCCCACACAACTGCGCCGAAGCCGGAAAATCCTTAGCCTCGGTACTTTCCGCTGCATCCACTGCCCCTTCAAACTGGCGACGCTTCTCATCAACCAACTTCTGTTGATGCTCATCAAGCCCTTCGTCTTTGATCATGCCGATCATACGTAGGTGACATTCAATGGAATCGCCGATTTCAGCCACAATAGAAGGCATATACTTACCGCCTTTCTTAAAGTAACCACCACGCGGGTCGAATACTGAACGTAGTTCGTCTACCAGGAAGGTTACGTCACCACCTTTACGGAATACGGCTGAAATGATGCGTGTTAAAGCAACAATCCATTGGAAGTGATCCATGCTTTTACAGTTGATAAATACTTCGAAAGGACGACGCAGTTCGTTTTCGGTACCGTGATTTAAAATAATATCGTTTATTGTTATATATAACGCATGTTCAGATAACGGTGTTTTCACTTTATAGGTTGAGCCGATAAGCATTTCTGGGCGCTCAATCTTTTCATGCATTTGTATTACATTTTCAGGTGTTTGCTCACCTTGAAGGGCGACTTCTGCCGCTGTATCGTCTTCATCTTCTTTTGCAACGGCATAGCCAACGATGGCACTGTCGATTTTAATAGACATGTTTGTTTCTCTCCTGCGTTTAATTTACATTAACGCTTTATATTAATTTTTACTCGTTAGTCTACGAAAATTTTATGAAAGACTAACAATATTCAATAACGGCAAAACAATGGTAACTGCCACGATAACGGCAAGCACACTGTTTAAGATGAATAAAAGATTAACTGTTGAACTATAACGTTTGTTTTTAAATTGCGTTATGAGTGTGTTCATCATTCCTCTCCTATTTTTTAATGTTTAGTTAATAAAAGGCAAAGCTAAAACGTAGACAAAAGCGCAAAACAATACGGCATTAACCAGCATTAAGGTGCGCTGTGCGCCGGTTGAACGTTTTGCTCTTGAATTTAAATGGTAATATTGCATTTTCACCATTCCTTATATTTAAAATGTATTAAAATTTGCCGTAATAACCTTCTTTTAGTGCATCGAAAAGATTGGCTGCGGTATGTGTTTCACCATCGTATTCAATCTCTTCATTCCCTTTAACTTCAACTTCTTCTCCGTTTTCAAGGGTAAAACGATATTTGGTATTTTCTAAATCTGCCTCTTTAACCAGTACACCCTGGAAGGCTTCTGGATTAAAGCGGAAAGTAGTGCAACCTTTCAAACCTTCGTCATAGGCATACATATAGATGTCTTTGAAGTCTTCAAATTTATAGTCAGTTGGTACATTGGCTGTTTTTGAAATAGACGAGTCAATCCAAATTTGTGACGCCGCTTGAATATCAACATGCGCTTTTGGCGTGATGTCGTCGGCAGCAACAAAGTAGTCTGGTAATTTGTTTTTTTCGTCTTCACTAAAGGGCATGGCTTCTTTATTGATAAGCTCACGATACGCCAGTAACTCAAAAGAAAAAACATCGACTTTTTCTTTAGACTTTTTACCTTCACGAATAACATTACGTGAATAGTGATGCGCGAATGATGGCTCTATACCATTACTGGCATTATTTGCCAGTGATAATGAGATAGTGCCCGTTGGTGCAATCGATGAATGGTGGGTAAAGCGTGCGCCAACTTCGGCTAATTCATCGACTAACTCAGGATTGGCCTCGGCAACACGTTGCATATAACGACTGTATTTAGCATGTAGAATTTTACCGGCAACTTTATCGCCAACGTTGATACCGTCTTTTTTCATTTCAGGGCGTTGACGTAACATTGCCGCCGTTACCTCAAACTCTTGATTCATAATTGGCGCAGGGCCTTTTTCTTTTGCTAAATCAAGCGCGGCATCCCAACCGGCCAGTGCTAGTTCTTTACTGACACGTTCGGCAAAGGCCACTGAGTCGGGCTCACCATATTTCATTTGTAACATGGTTGAGGTGGATCCTAGACCTAAGAAACCCATACCATGACGACGTTTATCTAAAATCGCTTCACGTTGACCTTCAAGTGGTAGACCATTGATATCGACAACGTTATCTAACATGCGGGTAAAGATTTTTACCACTTGATTAAACTCTTCCCAGTTAAAGGCCGCGTCTTTAGTAAAGGGGTTAGTCACAAATTTTGTTAAGTTCACTGAACCTAATAGGCAAGAACCATAAGGTGGTAGAGGTTGTTCACCACAATTATGAGCATGCAAACCATTAGCGTCAAAAGTGTTAATGCCAGGTACTTGCACGTCATAAACATCTTCTACACCGTCTTCAATAATACTTTCAACACGCGCCACAAAACGTTCACGATTTAATTTACGTTTATAACTTGCTAAGGCTTGTTCTAAACGGTCAGCTTTGTCGCTATCGGCAAAACCAACTTTGTGACTAAACTGGTGTAAGTTTTCACCGATAATCACGAGTTCATGCTGCGCTTTTGTTTGGTACTCGGCCATACCACCTTTACCATTTGGTAATAATTTCATCTGTGCGGGACGACGATTTTTATAAATTGTAGCGGCAATACCTAAACGTAATAACATACGCTGTACCGCTTCTAACCGCGCTAAATCCGACTGTGCTAAACGAATACTCACACCTTTTTGTTGCGAGCCTTGCACGGAGCCATCTGCATCAAAGAAGCCACGTAAGAAACCTTGGTAAAATTCACTGGATGCTTTTTCAACCTGGCTGGTAATGGCTTTATCGCCTGCTTGCATACCGACTTCATTGGCTAAATCTTTAACTGCAGATAAAGTTAAACGATATTCATGACGCCCAGATATTTCTAACCACCCTTGGAAATCGCTACGATGAGGTAAAGTATGTGCTGCACGTAACGCTTCGGCCATTACGGCTTGCGCGCCACTCGTTAGAATAGCATCGACACCATTGGCAACCGCTGCGGGTTTCCATACAGATAAAACGGCTGCATCATTTTTTAATGTGCCATCGCCTACTAATAATCCTAATAAGTAACCTTGTTCTTGGGTGTACTCTCCGGCCCACTGCGCTTGCTCACGATGATCGTTTAATAACACACGATCGCCTTGTTTTAATTCGCTTGCTTTACACCATTGTGTTTGAGTTTGATGACGAGAGAAATCCGTTACACGACGCACACGATGATCGTGCGTTAAACGTAGTTGATAACCTTCTGTTGTTTGTAAACGTACAACAGCTTTGGTTGCGGTTTTAAAGAAACCTTCTTCACCTGACGCATGCGGCTTACCATCAACCTGCGCAACGAAGGCATTGCCAATTAACTCATTGACTTGTTGAGGGCCTTCACTTGTTTGCACCCATGTGTCTGCAGTAACACATGGGTTGGTTGCACGAATGTTTTCGCAGAACCAGTTGTTATTCATTTCGTTTACTTTATCGATTAAGATAAAACCGGGTTCGGCAAAGTCGTAGGTGGATGTCATTATCATGTCCCACAAACGTTTTGCCTTAATGGTTTTATAAACTTTACACGCCACGAGATCTTCGTCGTTAGTCACATAACCTTCGGTTACCGGCCATTCGCGCCAATAAAATTCTTCTGTGTTGGTTAGGTCGAGGTTGTCGTTTTCAACTTCTTTTTGTTTTACTGGGAAACCTAAACGCCATTGTGCGTCGTCTTTTACGGCTTGAATAAATTCGTCGGTAATTAATAGCGATAAGTTGAATTGACGAAGGCGACCATCTTCACGTTTGGCTTTAATAAACTCCATAACATCAGGATGACCAATATCAAATGTTGCCATTTGTGCACCACGGCGACCACCTGCACTGGATACGGTGAAACACATTTTGTCGTAGATATCCATAAACGACAGTGGCCCAGAGGTATAGGCACCCGCACCTGAAACATACGCACCTTTACCGCGTAATGTTGAAAATTCGTAACCAATACCGCAACCGGCTTTTAGCGTAAGACCGGCTTCGTGAACTTTACCGAGAATGTCGTCCATTGAATCGGTGATGATGCCCGAAACTGTACAGTTAATTGTTGAAGTAGCCGGCTTATGAGCAAGGGCGCCGGCATTTGAGGTAATACGCCCCGCCGGAATAGCACCACGTTCGAGAGCCCAAAGAAATTTTGTTTGCCATTCTTTACGCTTGGATTTTTTTTCAACTTCAGCAAGGGCTTTGGCAACACGGGCATAAGTGGCGGTAATATCCTGGTCGACAATATCGCCATCTTTGCTTTTTAAGCGGTATTTTTTGTCCCAGATATCGAGCGAGGCATCTTGAAAAGGAATGTTGTGGGTGTTTGTTACTTTTACAGCTTTCAAGGGTGCGCGACTCATGGTTTGGGTTTCCTCCGTGGAAAACAGTATCTTACTGATTCTATTAACTTTTACTGCTCTAACTTTAGATGAAATGGCAGTTTAGTGGCTATTAAATTATTAAACACAACATCTTGTGTGAAGAGGCAAAGTTACTCCTTAAGGGATCGACCGTCAATAGTTAATTGAAAAAACTTTTAGATACATAACTCTTTGATAAATATGAATAATAATCCATATTTTCATCCCTTGCTTATGCACAGGGTTATACACAGGTAATCCACAAGCTTAGCGTTATCACTATATATTGTGTTTCTAATTTAGGAAAATATAATATAGGTACTGTTATGCCGGTTTTGGCTAAAAACTGACTCTTTCTGTTACTTTTCTCCTATTTAACATGGGCTTGGAAATTAACCAGCATTTCATGGGGACAAATAAATTTTTTTCAATTCTTGTTTTCATGTTTTTGATTCACATATCAAGAACACGCAATGAGTTATTGCAATAAAATGAACCCTACAAAAGGAGAGTTAAAATGAGTTTAGTAAAATACCAACCTTGGAATTCTGTAGACCAAATCCGTAAAGAGTTAAGCCAATTCTTTGGTCCTGGTAATGATTTTGATCCAAGCACGACAGCACCGAGTAATGTGGTAACCAGTGACTGGGTACCCCCAGTTGATGTAAAAGAAACAGAGAATGAATTTATTCTACATGCTGATATTCCCGGTGTTGATCCGAAGGACATCGACGTACATATGGAAAACGGTTTGCTCACTATTAAGGGACAACGTGAAAGTGAAAAAACAGATGAAAAAGACGGCTACACACGGGTAGAGCGCAGTTATGGTAGCTTTTACCGCCGCTTTAGCATGCCAGATACCGCCGATGCGGAGAAAATAAACGCCAAATGTAACAACGGCGTGTTAAAAATTACGATTCCAAAGCAGGAAAAAGTTTTGGCTCGCAAAATTAATGTTGAGCATTAATGTTTTAAGCTAAGATTGGTAAATATTACTAATTAAATCAGTTAGTTAGTAAAAAACACCCGTCGTCACCTTGTGGCGATGGGCGTTATTTTTTACAGCCCCCTTCTCTCACGCCCTGACTAAAGAAACAGTAAAACTTCTTACTCGTTTGCCGATATATAAAGGAGGAATATCCGCAAAGCCATATAAAAGGAGTGCATGATGCCGAATACAACGGTTCTTGTTGTCGACGATAGCAAAGTATCTAGAATGATGATTACCGCTATCATAAAAGATCAACGTTCTGACTGGACAATTATTGAAGCGGGTTGTGGTGACGATGCTATCGAGGCTAGTAAAGATAAAGCTATTGATTTATGTATTATCGACTACAACATGCCAGGCATGGATGGCTTGGAGCTCGCGACAAAGCTAAAAGAATCGTTCCCCTCCACGCCTATGTCGCTACTCACCGCCAATGTACAGGAATCAACAAAAGAAAAAGCCGAAGCCATTGGGGTTCGCTTTACACGCAAACCCATTACGGATGAAAGGGTAACGTCAATATTAGATTTAGTGAGCTAATAAATGAACAAGCTTAACGAATTACAACAAGATATTCTAACCGAAGCCTTTAACTTAGGCATGGGTAGTGCTGCGGCGTCTTTAAGTGAAATTGTTCGCTCTGAAATATCATTGTCCGTACCAAATTTAACATTTATTGATAAACATACCGCTGCCGAACGACTTTCTCAAAATACCGATTCTGACCTCTCTGGTGTTTCGGAAGGTTTCACTGGACCTTTTTGTGGTAAAGCCTTACTGCTTTTCCCTGCTGAACAAAGTCTTGAGCTTGTTCGCCTTATGTTACAAGACTCGGTTCCACTTGAAAGCTTAACCGCATTTGAAGAAGAAGCTTTAAATGAAATAGGTAATATTATTTTAAATGCGGGGCTTGGTAGCTTGGCCGATATGTTTGGTAGTCGTATCGAAACAGAAATTCCAACCTACACACATGGTTCGACCAAAGAGATTTTCGAGGCTCAAAATAGTGCCAACTCTTTACATGATGTCGTACTTTTCTTGCAAGTTGATTTCTTAATTAAGGAATCAGATATAAATGGTTTTGTTGTGTATCTATTAGACGTTGACTCAATGAAAGATTTAACAAACTTGCTTGATGTTTATCTCTCGAAAATATCTTAGTAACGTTATTCAATGAAACAACACTCTAGCATCAATAATATTGAAATACTTGATTCCATCATTGACCAAACAGTGCATGGGCTTATTGTTTTAGATGCTGAACTTAAAATCCAGTACTGGAATCAATGGATGGAAAGTAGATCGGGGATTTATTCTTATGAAGTTATTAATCAATCAATTGATCATGTTTTTGCAAACTCCAATTTAATACGCATTAAAGGTGCCCTGAGAAATGCTATCGATAAAGGACATTCCGCTTCATTATCTCAATCATTCAGTGATTTTAAATTAGGCCTTTATAATAACAAACAAAAAACATTAGAGATTATCCCTCAAATAGCCATTAGCCCACTTAAAGATTCAAGCAAGCTTTGTTTAATGCAGATTACGGATGTTTCAGCGGCAGTGACACGCGAACGTTTATTAAAAAGTATCGCTAATGAAGCGCACCTTGGTAAAGAAGCAGCTGAAAATTTATCTCAACTTAAATCCTCTTTTGTTGCAACAGTAAGCCATGAATTACGAACACCGTTAACATCAATGATAGGTTCGCTTGGATTATTAAAAGGGGGTGTTGTTGGCGACTTTAACGACGCACAATCGAACCTGTTAAATATTGCTTATAGAAATAGTGAGTTATTATTAAGCTTAATTAATAGTATTTTAGATCTTGAAAAAATAGAGTCAGGAACAATTGAATTTAATTTTAAAAATATATCGATTAATGATCTACTAGAACAAGCAACAAGTGGTATGGCAGGTTATGGTGAACAGGTTGATATTAATTTTACATTAACTTTACTTAAAGACGATTTAACCGTTTACGGTGACTACGATAAATTATTGCAGGTCCTCAATAATCTGTTATCCAACGCTGCTAAGTTTTCTCAGAAAGGACAAACCGTAAAACTATATGCCAAACAAATAAAACACTTTGTACGCATTGGTGTAGAAGATAAGGGGCAAGGTATACCTGAAGCTTTTAAATCAACCATCTATGATAAGTTCACTCAACTAGAGTCTCAGGATAACCGCAATGCAAATGGTACGGGATTAGGTCTGGCGATTGCCAAGCTTATCGTCGAAAAACATAATGGAAAGATTGATTTCAAATCGGTTATTGGTAAAGGAACTACCTTTTATGTCGATATTCCTACTGCATCTGAGATTAACATTAAAAACATTCAAAAAAATATTCAAACAGGTTAAGAAATGGAGTTGCACTAATGCCAAAAACACTCAATAAAATTTTATATGTTGAAGATGAGCAGGATATCCAGGCCATTGCTCAAATTGCTTTGGAAGCGGTAGGTGGCTTTACGCTGAAAACCTTTACCAATGGTTATGATGCTATTGAAGAGATATCTAGCTATAAACCTGATTTAATTCTACTGGATGTCATGATGCCAGGTATTGACGGCCCATCGACACTCAAAAAAATTAGAAAAAACCCTGAGTTTGAACACACTCCCGCTATCTTTATGACGGCTAAAGTTCAGCCAGAGGAAGTAAGCGAATTGCGTGAAAATGGCGCAATTGATGTGATAGCAAAGCCATTCGATCCTATGGAATTAGCCAATACCATCAAAAAAATATGGGAAAATCTCGATTAAACTCATTTTATTAATAAAAATTCTTAATAAAAAACAACAAGATAAACCTCATAAGTTTTTTTATAACAGACCTTGATATTATTAATGAAGATATGTATATTAGTATTTAATTATTTACTAACAAAGAGGATTATCCCATGTCATTAATTAAAGGCTTTCCAACAGACGGTGTTGTTACAATTAACCGAGTTATTTTAAAACCAGAATACGATATTGACGAGCTGCAAGAACGCGTTGCATTTCTTTGTGAAAACGTTAAAACCTACCATTCAGAAACAGGTTTTGTTGGTGGCTTCGTCGCCCTTAATTCAGGTTCTATTTCTAATGAAGGTTCTACAGTAGGCCAAGCTGTTCAAAGCGAAATGAAAGACAAAGAAGCACTTGTTATTACTTTCTGGAAAAGTTTTGCTGAACATGAAGAGTCTCATAAATCTGAAACTTTCCAACCTTTATTCGAAAAAGTATTAGAACTTTGCGAAAATGGTAACGAAGAAATTGCTTACGACATGATGTGGTCTGGCGCAGCATACGACGCAGACCAAGTTAAAGCAGCTAAAGAAGCTAAAGCTCAACACGCAGCTTAAAAAGATAGTAATAATTAAACGGATACCCTCACTTGCTCAAGGATGAGCATTACTACCTAAATTATCCCTTATATATGTAATATCTTTTTTAGTTAACATTTTAATAAGGGTTAAAACCTTATTATCACCTGCACGGCATATAATCATAGATTGCAAAAACGCTATTTCTGGCAAAACTGCAAACTTAGATATTAATTTCAAAAAAAAACAAAACTATATAAGAAGCAACTCGATGCAATTAATACGAAGGGCATAATAAATATTGTCTGTAGAACTTTAGGGATGATTTACTTTTCTATTTTATGGGTTTGACAGGCTTCACTTATCTTGATATTAACAGGGGGCAAATGCTCCCCTGTTTATAGCTTAGATACCCTTTAAATTTTACTACCAGTAAATGTTCCACCCTCAGCAGGAACACCACTGCCAGGCACAATCCAATTCCCATTAAAATTGCCAGAACCCAAGTCAATGCTACCAGTCCAATTTGAAGTTCCTGCTCCACCACTTGCAGTCAAACTACCACTAGTTTTCACATTACCTGTAACTCCAAAGGCACCACCAGTTCCTGAACCACTGCCTGTTACTACACCATTTGAAGCAATATCAACAATCCAAGTACCACTATCAGTACCACTAAACGTGCCACTATACTTACCCGCAAAGATAGAAAAAAGTGAATTTCTTAAGTGGCTCATGGAAAAACTTTCCGAGACTAACCCACGTAAACCAAACGTTGATGCTGTTGTTAATGCAACAAGAGCGTCCGTTACACTTTTGTCAGAATCAAATGTAGCTGAAGTAAAATCAAGCGTTATACCGGCAGCTGCAGTACGTATAGCCGCTGAGATTTGAATACCATCTGATGCATCATCATTATCATCAATCGTTAACAAAAATTGTACAATATTAACCACTGTCGAATCTGTTTCATCAGCCGCACCTGAAACAAGTTGTACTGGCGTAATAATTGATCTACCACTGGCTGTACCTAAAATTACACCACCAATGGAAAATGTAACAGTCTTACCTGTTTCATAAGTAAATGTACCATCGGCAGTTGTCTCACCCGTGGTACTACCTGACGTATAAGTAATACCTTCAGCAGGTGCATCAATAAATTTACCTTGTGATGTAGTTGGTGTTGTTGAACCACCTCCGCCACCGCCGCCACAACCATTAAGGCCAAGTGTTAAAAATAATAAAACTGGTAATATATAAATAGTACGAAATAACTTTTTCATGATTTTTTCCCTTTAATAACAATCAACGCACGAATTTTTATAGTGTTTAGACTAGGGTCTGTTGATCTTTCAGACGTTAGACTGATTTTGAGATAATTTTAGTTCTGACAAGGCATTTTTTACGTATCAATGCACTCCATTGGTAGTAAAAAATAACGCCGGCAGGGCTAAAATTAGCCAAAATCAGGCAATAGATGAAAGATCAACAGACCCTAATATATAAGCAGTCTATTCCACGATATCTTATCAAAGATGCAATGAGTCTATTGATGCAATTAACAGCAGTTGTTCATTATTTTATGAAAGCTTGACTAAAATCTCACAAATACATTAATTAAAGTCATCTCCAGAAAGATCAAATAATTTTAATGAGCAGAAAACAGACAACCTATGAAAACAAATTGAGTGCTAAACTATATTAATGACACAACGACATATACTATTTGTACCGGGGAAAAATCCGAAACCACCCGCTGCGCAACATAAAAGTCTATTATGGCGAACATTGATAGAAGGTGTCCGTCGAGTTGATCCTGACGTAGCTAATAATTTAAGCCAACATCCCGATAATTTTAAACTTATTGCCTGGAATTATCTTTATTACAAAACTGTTAAAGATATTAACCGAGATTTACCATGGATTGATGCGCTAATTAATAAACATGGCCCATCTGAACTCGATATAAAAGAAGCTAAATCGTCTCATAAAATATTTCATCAAATAATTTACAATATTTTCGATCATTTTCCTTTTTTACTTAATTTTTTTCCCGGCGTACTCAAAGCAACAGCAGATGAAATTAATCGCTATTTTAACAATAAAAACAATATTGCTTGTGAAGTACGTGAGCAACTCAAAAAAGAATTACGCCCACTGTTCGACTCAACAGATAAAATACTCGTTATTGCCCATAGCATGGGCTCAATTATTGCCTACGATACATTATGGGAACTTTCTCATTTAGAAAACCACCCAAATAAAATTGATTTATTTTTAACCATTGGCAGCCCACTTGGAATGAATTACGTTCAACGTCGCTTAATGGGTAATCCTTATGCAGGCAAGAAAAAATATCCGATCAATATAAAAAACTGGGTTAATATTTCATCTACTGGTGACATCACGGCATTAAATCATATTTTCGCAAATGACTTTTCTGAAATGCGTAAACTAAACATTATTGATTCCATCGAAGACCATTGTGAAGGCATCTTTAATTTCTTTCATAATGAAGATGGACTTAACTGCCATCGTTCTTATGGCTACTTAGTTAACCCCGCAATAGGTAAAGTTATTGCTGATTGGTGGCAAAGTTATAATATTTCAGAGAAATAACAAAACGAAACAATCCTGCTTACCCACTTACATTCTTATTTAAAGCTTTTGCGAATAAGTTTATGAAGTTCCATTACAACCAATACGATTAATGCTATCCCAAGTAACTCCAACCAATGTTCTGGCGTAACGGGTTGAATATGCAATACATCGCTAATCCAAGGCGTATACATTGCTCCAATGTGTATCAGTTGAGCAATGGCCGTACCAATTAAAAGTATCGGGTTACCTAAAGGATTATGCCGAAAGACCGAGCGCACTTCAGAGCGACAATTAAATACATGAACATTTTCGAACAACACCATTAACAATAAGGTTCCGTTACGCGCCTCGTCCAAACTAAAACCTCGGGAAGTTAGCCAGTTGAAAACAATAAATGCAGCAGTCCCGATAACGAGTGCGGATATAACAACGCGTTCGATCATCAACCGATTAAAGATAGGTTCTCTAGGGGGTCTTGGAGGATAAGTGAGTTCATCACCTTCGCCAGGTTCAAATGCTAATGCCACATCCTGAATGCCATTGGTTACCAGATTCAACCAAAGTAACTGCACCGCCATTAATGGTAGCGGCAAGCCACTTAATAAAGCCAGTGTAAACAACACCAGTTCGGCTGCACCGGTAGAGATAAGAAGAAAAATAACTTTACGTACATTTGCATAGGCAACCCGCCCTTCTTCAACACCGGCAACTATCGATTCGAAATTATCATCGGTAATAATAAGGTCAGCCGTTTCTCGTGCTACATCGGTGCCTATCCTTCCCATCGCCACTCCTACCTGAGCAGCACGTAAGGCTGGCGCATCATTCGCACCATCACCGCTCACCGCTACAAAATGTCCATTTCGTTGCAGGGATTGGATGATGTCCAACTTTTGATGTGGTCCTACTCGAGCATAAACCCGCGCCTTATCAGTAAGCTGATCAATCGTTCCCGAATCAAGTGCTGTCTTCAATTCAGAACCCGTCACTAACTTATCAGCACTTTCCACCATGTCTAATTCTTGTGCAATGGCAAGTGCCGTCACAGGATGGTCACCAGTGATCATTGCCACCTCAATACCTGCTAGTCGGCAAGCAGCAACAGCGGCCTTTACCTCTGTACGCAGTGGATCGATAATTCCAACCAGACCGATAAATGTTAAACCCTGCAAATGTTTTTCACTGAACACTTCGCCCTGTTTCAATTCAATCTCTCCGCTAACGACCCCTAACACTCGATAACCTTGGCTTGCTAGTGTATTGGCCTGCTGTTCGATCAAGGTTTGATCTAATGTTACGTCTTGCTCCAGCAGCGCCATCGTCGAACACATAGGTAATAACCGTTCTAGCGCACCTTTGACAAAAGCCCACTGTTTGCCATTCACTTCGTTCAGACTCGCTGAAAACAACCGTTCTGATTCATAAGGGATACTGGCAAGTTCGGGAAAAACATTGATAGCTTCTTCTTTAATAACACCGGCCTTATGCGCCATCACTAAAAAAGCAACATCCACTGCATCACCATGGTGAGTCCAGCCAAATCCAGATCCAGAACCAGAACCGGATCCACTGCGGCCAAGAAAGCCTTCATTCGTCAGCACACTTACCTGAGATAAGCGTTCTAATAATATTTTTTGTTTCGCGGATGGCTCGCCTTCCGGTGCTTGAATCACGCCACTCGGTACTGCGCCCTCGCCGCTAACCTTCCACTGTTCACCGCTTGGAAAAACAATGCAACGCACGGTTAATTGATTAACAGTCAACGTGCCTGTTTTATCCGTTGCGATAAACGTACAAGAACCCAATGCCTCCACCGCTAAAAGCCGACGCACAATAACGTTTCGTTTAGCCATTCTTCTCATGCCAATAGCCAAGGCAACAGTCAGTGCAACCGGCAGTCCTTCGGGAATAACCGATACAGCAAGTGCAACGGCAAGCAAAAATACTTCGCCAAATGGTGTGCCACGCATCACCGCCACGGCGAACATTGTTAACGCCGCAATACCAACAAAGATTGCCACTCGATGAGTAAACCTCTCCATTCGAACTTGCAACGGTGCTCTAGGAGGTTGTTTAAATAAAACATCGGCAGCGATACGACCCAATTCGGTATTTATCGCTGTACTAACAACAACACCTCGAGCCCGACCACGGCCAACAAGTGTTCCGGTAAAAAGCATATTAACGCGATCACCCAGAGTAACATCTACAGCCAATACCGCAGCGCTATCTTTCAACACCGGTAACGACTCACCCGTTAATAAAGACTCATCGACTTCCAAATCATGAGACATTATCAAGCGCAAATCGGCTGGGATCTTATCGCCGGATTCTAGAAGCACAATATCACCAAGCACTAACTCTTCGGCGTTAACTTCGTATGTTTCACCCTCACGCAAAACTCGACATTGGGTACGAACAAGATCTTGCAATGCAGAAGCGGCACGCTGCGCAGAATATTCCTGAATAGTGCCAATAACAGCATTAATTAAAAGAACGGCTGTAATAAATCCAGCATCAGACCATTCTTTAATAATTACTGACAATAAGGCTGCGGCAACAAGCACATAAATAAGGGGACTAACAAACTGGCGAACAAAAACGACTCCAAGCCCAGACATTTTGGCCTTGGGTAGCTTGTTTTGCCCATACTTTTCAAGGCGTATAGCAGCTTCTTTATGAGTTAAGCCGTGAAGTGAACTATTCAATTCAACAACAACAGCCTCACTCGAAACTGCATGAGGAGATGTTATTAAATCATTTGTATTATTTAAAGTCGTCAAAGTGATAGTACCTCATACCATTCACGAATCGAAGTATATAAGTTTATGGGCAACTAAAACGTATATAACTCTACTTCATAACAAGCGGAGCTAAAAGAAAAGAGTTGTAAGTGCAATCACAATAATAATTCCCGCGTAAATTTCATTATTGAATACTCAACTCACTCGACCTAATTCAGCTAGCAAGCCTCTGCCATTAAACGGGCAGTTAATAAGATTACTAGTAGATAAAGGAAAAAGCATGTGTTTCGATTACTCGCAAATAATTTTTAGAGTTAAGTTCAACTGAATTAAACCAAATTAAACCTTAACCACGTCCCCGTTCATGTTCTGAACCACGACCAAATAAGTGCCCTATGTCATGCCCAACAACCAAAAGTGATGGTGTTAGTATTAAGGTAATCAAAGTGGCGAACAAAAGTCCATAAGCCATCGACATCGTAAGTGGCATAATTAAACCATCTTTACCACCAAGCCCATAGGCTGTGGGTAATAGGCCGGCGACAGTCGTGAGTGTAGTAAGCAATACCGGACGCAATCTGTCTTTAGCTCCGGATACAACGGTACGAACTAAATTTGCTTTGAGATTTTCTGCAAGTTCTCGATTCACTTCGGTGACCATAATAATAGTGTCATTCACAACCACGCCGATTAAACCCAACGTCCCCATGGTAGAGAAAAAAGATAATGGCATTCCATGCGCATAGAACGACCAGACAACACCAATAATAGCAAAAGGTATAGTAGACATAACAATAAAGGATTGGCCAAGTGAATTAAGCAGCAAGGCAACAACCAAATAAATAGACACCAGTGCCACGATGCCTGCTGTTAAAAAACCGCCAAATATTTTTTTCTGTTCCCGCGCTTCGCCAGCAAAGGCAACATTCATCTTCGGTTGCTTTGACCAGGCTTCTTTAAATTGCTCATAAACTTTATTCTTAATAATTGCAGGGCTGGTTACGACTGGATTTAAATCTGCACTGACTGTTTCGGTACGCACACCATTAATATGCTGAAATTCCAGAGGACCTCGGCCATGAGTCAGACTTAAAACATCACTCAGATTTAGAACCTGCCCACTACTATTTTTCACCGGAATTTTAAAAAGCATATCCTCACTATTACGGAATTTAGGATCAACAATAACGCGATACTCGATTGTTTCCTCAACACTGGTCGTTGAACTCACGAGTGCGCCATCATAGGTTACGCGTAAAGCATCAGCGACATCCTTTACTTTCAAACCGACTTCCGCTAATTTTTTATGATCGATATTAACGATAAGTTGATCTTTGCCCGGCTTGTTGTCCGTTTCAACATCAACAATACCCGGTAATTTTTTTATGAACTGCATTATCTCATTTGCAGTGCTTTCACGTAACGCATCGTTGTTTGTACTGATACGAATTTCTGCCGGTTTTCCAATAGCTGGGCCAACTCGTTTTTTCTCGAATAATAAAATTTCGTCCGTATTAGTTGGAATTTCTTTTCGAAGATCTCTAATAATAGAGTCAGCGGTTCTATCCCGATGCGCTTCGCCGGTTAGAAAGACACTAATAATACCCCAATGACTATGGTCACCCCGGTTCTTAGAAGGGTCCGTCGATAAGGTACCAACACGAGTAGCAAAAGATTCCAGTTCACTCTTGGGTAAACGCTGAATATATTCTTCCAACTCAATCAAACGAGCCTCAGTGGCAGCCAATGAAGCACCGCGTTGCATTTCCAGTTTTATATAAAATCGTTCTACGCCATCCTGAGGGAAAAGCTGAAACTTCATAGAACTCTTAACCAGAAAAACACTGGACAGCAGTATCATGATCATAATAAGCAAAACCAGATAACGCCAGTGAAGTAACTGCTCAAGCAACATGCCATAACGTGCTTCCAGTTTGAGTATCCAGTTTGGCTTACCTTTGTTTTTTACAAAACGACCCGTGCTTAGGTGATGAGGAAGTAAAAAGAAACACTCAAATAAACTAACTAATAAAGCAACAATTACCACCGCCGGTATCGCCCATGCAAATTTACCCGGCATGCCGCCAATGGAAAACATCGGGCTAAAGGCAAGTATGGTCGTGATGCTCGCGACAGTGACCGGCCGCCACATTGCAAACGTTCCTTTTAACGCAGCATCTTTAGCCGACAACCCTTTTTCCCGGTAATGCGTAATTTTTTCTGCCACCACAATAGCATCATCCACCAGCAAACCCAGAACCAGAACAAAACCGGCAAGTGAAATTGCATTAATCGTCACCCCAAAATAAGGCAATAAAATAAAACTACCCAACAGAGAAAAAGGTACACTCATAGCAGTCCAAAAAGCAGCCTGTCTATTCAATGCCAACATCAGAATAACAATTACCAGAGCGAAACCAAGTAACGCATTACCACCTAATACCTGTAAGCGTAGCCGGGTTCGCGCAGAGGTGTCATTAGAATAGGAATAGCCCACTCCTTCTAATAAGGGTTGTTTGGCCATATATTTTTTAACGTAATCAAGCGTTTTAATAATGTCCGCTTTTTTCTTTTTACGAACAACCAGATTCATCCCGGGCTTACCTTCATTGCGAACAATAAAGTTTTCATCTTTTTCACGCAGCCTTACTGTAGCAATATCTTTTATCCGAACAACCTGCCCCGAAATATTGGCACGTAGAATAACCTCCTCCACTTCCTTTGGATTATTGAATTTATTTAAACTGATAACGGTTTGTTCATTCATGTAGGATTCAAGCGTTCCACCCGTAGTACGTAAATTACGTGACTGAATGGCTATCAATACATCGGATAAACTGATGCGAAGATTTTTAGCTTTGCCGGGATCGATCTCGATGTGCATTTCACGATCATAAAAACCAATTTTATCGACACCGGAAACACCGCTTAAAGATTCAATGCCACGTTCAAGTATGGGTAAAACCGTACGCAATTTTTCATGCTCACCAAATAGATTGATCGAAATGATAGGGGTATCACTGGTTGAAAGTACATTAACAACCGGTAGTTCATCTAAATCCAATGGTAAGTCGCGCGTTTGATCAACCGCCGATTTAATATCAGTGACTATCAAGGCCAGTTCTTTAGCATCCGCGTCTTCATCAGCATTAATGATAATGGCAGAAAAATTTTCACGCGAAGTTGATATAACTTCATATAAACCATCAACCTCTTGAATTTCTTCTTCGAGTTGAGTAGTAACATTGAGCTCGACATCTTCGGCTGAAGCACCAGGGTAAACTGTATTAACCGTTATTTTATTTAGATCTACAGAAGGGAAGCCTTCCTTTTGTATCGTCAACATGCGGTTAATACCAAATATAAATACCGATAAAAACAGCAATTTAACCAACAAAGAACGCTGTAAAAAAAATAAAACAAGACTATTCATGCTTTACTACTTCCTTAAGGTGTTATCAACGGATTGTTTTATATTCAGTGAATAAGCATCAAGATTTTTATCCAACAATTCACCAATATTTAAACGGAGTGTATAAAGTTGAGTGTAAAGCCTTTCACGATTCAAACGACTTTCTAACTGGGTTGTTTGATCTCTTAATAATTCAAATAAATCCAACTTACCTATTTTATAAAGTCGTTGTTCTTTTTTAAGTTTTTGTGTCGCCAGTTTAATTTTTCGCTCAATTGATTCCAATGCAATTACCAATTGCGCTGCCTGCGTCTGTAAATTAGCAAGATTAGATTCTGCATCAATCAAACGTTGTTTAGTATCCGCTTCGACCTGACGCTTGCGAACAAGTTGTACCTGATAATTGCCTTTAGCTTGTCGGTTACCCAGGGGATATCGGTATTCCAGCATAAGTGTATAGTCATTCTTATCCAGATTAGTGGTGTGCGCATCGTTAAAACTGTCATCAACGCCATGGCGCGTGTAACCCAAACTTAAATTTAGATCTGATTTGCGTGAATTATCTTTGGCGTTTAATAAAATAAGTTGCTGATCTTGAAGTGCATCCAGTATATTTTTAAGGCGAGAATTTGTAACCAGATAATTAGCTACATTTATACCAGTCTGATTTGATGCTAATAACTGAGAATTCTTCGGATTACGAGGTATTAGCTTATTGGTAGAAATTTTATTATTTAGATTCATCTGATGTCGAATTTTATGCGTTAAGCCATCAAAACGTCCTATCGCTTGCTGCCAACGTGAATAATAATCTTCTCGCGTTTCCTGTGCGCGTAACAATTCATAAGGTTCGATAACCTGACGCCTAACCTTGGTATGCGTCAATTTTTCCTGTTCAATCGCTTGTTGATAAACTTCTTTGGAAATATCCAGTTCTCGTGATGCTAAATACCAATCTATATAAAGGTTAGCAAGCTGAGTGATATAACTTTCTAAATTTTCCTGACTACTCAAAAGTGCCAGTTTATGATTAAGTTGATTAAGTTCAATATTTAAACGATCCTGAATCCCCCCCACATTCTTTAATAATGGTTGCGTTAATCGCACGGTAAAACTGGGTTGGTAATATTGACTCCCAAAGGTACTCAATGCCGGGTTTCGATCAGTATATTGGTTACCATATGCTAATGACAAACGCGTGCCGGAATCAGAAAACAGTCGGTCGTAAGATAAATCCAATCTTGTATCATCACTTTCTGCGGCTTCAAAACCAATAACCTGATTCGATTCGGTATGCGATAAATTCAAGCTGGAACTTAATACCCCGTCATCGATACCCAGACTTGCTTCCAAATTTCCAGCAGCAATCTCATTGTCTGCCAGAATTTTCTGCACACCCGGATTATGATTTAAAATGGATTGGATGAAGCCGTCTAAGTCTAATTCTTGTCCGTAACTAACGTGGCTAAATAGTGAGAAGATCATTAAAAGACAAAAATATGATATTTTTAATAGCATTGATTAATCCTATCAGGCAAGTATTTCCGGATTGTGAAGTGTACTATACGTTTGTGCTAAATAACCCCAAATAAGTTGTTTTGATGACTTATGTCAATACTATCTCGTTGTTTCCTATGCAAGCTCAACTTAAGTTAATAAAACGACTTAGCAGTAATTTGTATAATATTATTGTGAATAAAATCACCATTCCTTGTATCACTCTTAAGAGCTATTATGGTCGAATATATTGTATGTGCCCTTAAATCTCACAATAAAAGGTCACTAAATAAGGGCTAGTATCTCACTAACCCTGACAGACGCAGAAGCCCTTTCAGTGATTTAATTTACCTACATAGTTTATAAATCATTAGTAAAGTAATTTATGTCTTTAACCTCTTCTAGATATAAATATTTATGAATATAAGCAAAAAATGATATTTATTTTTTTGTAAACTCGAATAATCTAGAACAATACCTATAATATTATTACCCTTTAAATTGTCTTTTGCTAACCTTATATAGCGTGTAGTCGTTATAATATGTGTTAACTTCTGTTATCAGATATTCATTAAATTAAACAAAGAGGAAGACCATGGATACTTCGCTTATTATTTTTCTTGTTATTATTGCTATTTTGGTATTTTATGTCATTTCTATCTTCAACCAATTGGTTGCCTTAAGAAATCGTTATAAAAATGGCTTTGCTCAAATCGAAGTACAGTTAAAACGTCGCTATGATTTAATTCCTAACTTAATCGAAACGGCTAAAGGCTATATGAAGCATGAACGCGAAACCTTGGAAGCTGTTATTGCTGCCCGTAATTCGGCTGCAAATGGTTTAGCGGCTGCCGCAGCTAATCCCGGCGATGCGCAAGCAATGCAATCATTAATGGGAGCCGAAGGCGCACTTACTGGCGCAATGGGTAAATTGAATGTGGTGATGGAAGACTATCCCGATTTAAAAGCCAACCAAAATATGATGCAACTCAGTGAAGAATTAATCTCAACTGAAAACAAAGTTGGCTTCGCTCGCCAAGCGTTTAATGACCAGGTAATGGAATACAACACCTATAAACAAAGCTTTCCTCAAACTATACTCGCAGCAAGTTTTGGTCATGGTAAAGATGCGACTTTACTTGAATTTGAAGATACAAAAGAAATTCAAGCTGCGCCGAAAGTCTCGTTTTAGCTTATCTAAGGTGGAAACATAGCAAGCATGGATTTTTTTCAATCACAAGATGTTGCGCGTGTTAATACCAAGCGATTAGTTTTTTTCTTTGCGCTGGCAATAATTAGCCTTATCGTCATAACAAACCTACTTGCTATGTTTTTGTTTGGTTTCCTAAATACTGGCGAACAAAATTTATCGATTCAAGTTGTGGCCGAAAATTTCGATTGGCAAATATTTTTTACCATTGGCGCTGCCGTTATCACCATAGTGCTCGCTGGCAGCGCCTATAAAACAATGGCCTTATCCGGCGGTGGTGATACGGTTGCCGAATCATTAGGTGGCCACCGTATCGATCAAAGTACTCAGGATTTACACGAACGAAAAGTTTTGAATGTAGTGGAAGAAATGGCCATTGCTTCTGGTACACCCGTTCCCACGGTTTATATACTCGATGACGAAGATGGCATTAATGCTTTCGCAGCGGGATACTCAACAGGTGATGCCGTAATTGGTGTTACAAGAGGAACGATTAACTATTTAACCCGTGAAGAATTACAAGGCGTTATTGCGCATGAGTTTAGTCATATTATAAATGGTGATATGCGATTAAATATTCGTTTGATAGCAATTTTACATGGCATATTACTGCTCGGTATTATCGGCTACTACATGTTACGTTCTTCTAGGGGCAATAGTAAAAATGCCGGTGCAATTGTTGGTCTTGGTTTAGGGCTCGTTGTCATTGGTTATGCCGGTACCTTTTTTGGTAACTTAATTAAAGCATCAGTAAGTCGGCAACGTGAATTTCTTGCTGATGCCTCAGCCGTGCAGTTCACACGAAATAACCTCGGTATAGCAGGCGCACTGAAAAAAATAGGCGGCCACGTTTCGGGCTCCATGCTGGAGTCACCCGATGCACCAACCATGAGCCATGCATATTTTAGTTCAGGCGTTGAATCTTACCTCGGTTCACTCTCAGCAACCCATCCACCATTAGACGTGCGTATTAAACGTATTGAACCAACATGGGATGGCCAATTCACACCACTAGTAAAAGAAGTCGAAGAAATACCCGATACGACAAAAACTGAAACACGTAAAGACAAAATAAAAAAAGCAATGGTTGGCGCCATTGTTGCGAATGGGATTCTGAGCAGCGACCTAATTAATCATATTGGCCAAGCCAATATCGAACAAATTAACTACGCTGCCGATCTTTTAAATCAAATACCACAGCCACTTAAACAAGCCGCACATGAACCGTATGGCGCACGCGCTATTATTTATTGTTTAGTTCTTAATGGTGAAATGGATGTTCAAGAAAAACAATTTGAATACCTTAAACAATTTTCAGATGATGGTATTTACGAATTAACGGCTCAAGTCTTTAATGAAATGGCGTCACTCGATATACAATTTCGCTTGCCGCTAATAGACATGGCCTTACCTAGCTTACGACAACTTTCAATCAATCAATACGACAAGTTTAAACTTAACTTAATGAGTTTAATAAAAGCCGATAATAAAGTGGATATTTTTGAATGGGCTTTACAAAAAATCGTTTTTCGTAACTTAGACCACTATTTTGGTATTACAAATAAAATACAATCTACCAGTATTAATTTGAAGGCATCACAAAATGAGACCGAGTTGCTAATAAGTTTATTAGCCCACGCGAGCTCAAAAAATAAAACTCAACTCAAAACTGCTTTTACTGCCGCACAAAAATTATTACCCTTTAAAAATTTGAAACTCGTCGCGCGAGATAATTTAAATGTTGAAAGCTTAGGCCAGGCAACCGATGCATTAGCAAACATTAAGCCTTTACAAAAACCGCAACTATTAAAAGCTTGCTTAGCCTGCCTTACGCAAGACAAAGAGTACTCAGCACAAGAACAGGAACTGATGCGAGCAATCGCAAGTACATTGGATTGCCCGATGCCGTTGTATACTGATTAAAATTTACGTTGTAAGTCTTCTGAGAAATTTGTTTTTTCACTGTAATGTAGATAGGCCACGTTATTTCGTTTCGCCTCGTACATTGCTGCATCGGCTCGATTAATAAGGGTAATACAATCTTGTCCATGTATAGGGTATGACGCGATCCCCATACTAGAACCGACTGTAATCTCTTTACCCGAAAGTAAAAAAGGTTCAGCAATTATATTTGTTAATTTCTCAACTATTTTATTTACACTTTCAGAAGATTGTGATTCAAGTATAACCACAAACTCATCTCCACCAAGACGTGCCACCGTATCTATTTTCCGTAAACATTTATTTAATCTACGTGCAACGTCTTGCAATAACAAATCGCCAACTTGATGTCCGTAAATATCATTCACTTGTTTAAAACGATTAAGATCTATTAATATTATTGAAAAAGAAATTGATTGACGTTGACCACGCCTTATCATCTTACCAAGTCGATCAAAAAATAAACTTCTATTTGCTAAACCGGTAAGCTCATCATGCAAAGCTTGATGTTCAAGTTGATGGGCTTTCGTAGAAACACACTTGATAATATAAGTAGCAATGAGTATTCCTAATATTGTCGCTAGGCTCCCTAGCAACAGCATTAAATTACGTGCTTGGTTAGATGATGATTGCGCCCTGTCTAAAGCACGTAAAGCTTGTTTTTGTTGAAGAGCGACTAATTTTTTAACTTGTTCTGCAATTAACCGTTGTTTAGGAATCGCTTGCTGTCTAATTTTCTCAAAAATTGATGGATCGTTTTTATATAAACCTTGCTCAACAACACTTTGTACTTCGGGCTGGGTATCCCGAGTAAGATCTCGGATGGTCACAAAAATGGTTAATTCTTCTGACGTTTTAATAAGCTTTTCCAACGATTTTCGTGCTTGATAATATTCATTACCTAAACGACTAAAACGCATATATTCGTCATCTTTTAAAAAATCATCCTCAAGAACGGCAATAGTATGCATACTCAATGCACGTTCTTGTAATACATTTTGCATAACTTGAGCTAAGGTGATTTTCACGTTGTTCGTTTCAACAATTTGTTTCATTTGTGAATTAACTTGGGTGATATGATTTAAGCCAACAAAAGTGAGCGTGACTATCAGAGAGATAACAATTAAAAAACCTGCACTAATGCGAAAACTAATGCCTTGCGTAAACGTTTGATTCTTCATTCTTTCCTAATGCTTATTAAATGATGTAATTCCAATAAATACCTGAGTATTAAACAGAGTTAAATTAGAATGAATTAAATAAGATAAGTGACCTACTTGGTTAATATTTAACCACTTTTTAATTCCCAAATCAGTCTATTTGAGTATAGCTTATCAAACTAAGCTGACTAGCCCGCTACCTATTTAGGCCTACATTAAATATAATATTCATTTCATAACCCTAGAGTTAAACGACATTGAGTAATCACCCCCCCTCAAAAGCCAGCGTTATTATTGCCGTATATAAAGACACTGAAGCTCTCTTCGGCATATTAAATGCGTTAGATCATCAAACTGAAAAAAACTTTGAGATAATAATTTCGGAAGATTGCGAAAGCCGCGAAATGGAAAACTTTCTTGCGCCTTATAAAACACGCAATAACTTTTTCCACCTAACGCAAAAAGATGATGGTTGGCGCAAAACCTTAGGGGTAAATCGCGCTATTGAGTTTGCACACACAGACTACTTAATGTTTTTAGACGGCGATTGCATTCCCGACCCTAATTTTGTTGCTTTACACTTAGCCAATGCCGAGCAAGGTAAATTTTTAACGGGAAGACGCGTTTACCTTGGCCCAGTATTTTCGAAACTTGTGCGCAAAAAACCCCACACCATAAAAATTATTCAGAATCGATTATTATTTTTATTACTTCTTATACCCTTACATATTGATAAGGTACGCAGTTATGAAGTTGGTTTATCTTCGCGTTTTTTACAATGGTTACGCGGTAAGAAACCCGTGGGCATTATTGGTTGTAACTTTTCTTGCTATAAAAAAGACTTAATCGCTATTAATGGTTACAACGAAGATTTAAAAGGCGTCGGTGCAGAAGACAGTGATTTGCAATGGCGTTTCGAAGGCTTAGGCATGGCGACAAAAAGCGTGAAATTTTTAATTCCTGTTTACCATTTGTTTCATCAAAACAATCGTCAAGGTGACGATATCAATATTCAGATAAGTAACGAGAATAGAAAGATTAATGCGTTTGTTTGTAAAAATGGTATCGTTAAACTTTAGACAAAACTGTTAACGAACTAATCCTGCTTAAACTCATGAGGCTGGAATGTGTAATAGTTTCTGTAAATATTTAAGAAGTTCATGTCGCATAGTTTGCCCCTTTAAGACATTATTATGCCCAGCGTTTTCTATAACCCAATGCTCTTTTGGTTGTTTAGCCGCCTCAAATAATTCTTGGCTATGCTTGGGATTAATAACTTTGTCTTCAGCACCATGGATAATAAGTATGGGTTTAGGTGAAATAGATGCAATTGCGTCAATAGGACGGTATTCATCTGTAACCATATAAGATAGTGGCCATTGTAATGCCCACGTTAACCACCAGCCATCCAATGCTTCTCGAGCAACACGTCGATAACTCGTGAATGCTCCTTCGACAATGACGCCAGATACTTTAGGGAAATATTCTGATCGATAGCTTGCGGTAATAGCTAAAGAACCACCGAGGCTTTGTCCATAAATAACCACTTTATCTTTGTTAACTGGCAGTTCAGTAAATACATAGTTCATTGCAGCTGAAACGTCCTGATGTAAACCTGCCAATGTTGCTTCACCCTGAGAACGACCGTACCCACGATAGTCAAATATAAAAATATTGTAACCATGATGTGGTAACCACCAGATAGAACGAAGATGCGTACTGATATTTTGGGCATTGCCATGCAGATATAATATTGTGCCTTTAACTGATTTAGTTATCGCAGGAATGTACCAACCATGTAGTAGTAAATTGTCAGTGTTTCGAAAGTAATGATCTTTGCGTTCAATCCCCAAATCATCAGGAATTGGGTGAAGGTTTTTATCCGGCTGAAATATAAGGTGACTACAACCCGTCAGCCCAAAGACAAAAAGTAATATCAGTAAGTGATGCTTCATTTTAAATACCAGTGCCAAGATAAACTAACCGTATCTTTGGTTTGATGATTTGGACCGCTGCGCTGCCATTCTAACCGGACTGAACTGTCCCTATTCCAGTTGAAGCTTTGCGCGATAGTGTGCTCCACATAGGTTAAATCAAGGTGTTTATCAAAACGCTGCACACGAGAGTTTGCCCACAGTCGCCAACTATCTTTGAGTTCCCAGATAGCACCTAGGTTAGGACCAATACCCGCTGTCAGGTTATTCTCAAACTGTTCGTGACCCAGAAGGGTGACATCGATCAGTCCAAACACTTTTAAAGAATCCGTTAGTGTAAAAGTCATTCCACCCCCAGCATTTAGTGAGAATACCATTGGCTTGACTATTTCATTATTAATCGGCCAACGCTCAAAACCGACATTGACCTTCCATGAAATCGGTTTAAAAAATTTGTCACGCCCCACCAATGAAACAATATCTATCAAACGAAAGGCATCAATCCGAGTTTTTTCTAAATCAAGATCATGTCGTAAGCTTAGATCAAAAAAGTTAATCTGTGCTCCTTCCGTATAGCCCGCACTAGGGTCCAACATATCATGATAGGCCGGACGTAATTTAAGTTCGATAACATCACGATGATTATCGTTAACATAACCTAGTGCGATACGGGATGAGCCATGGCCTTGATCCAACCTGACTTCAGGGACTGGGGGTTCAGGCAACTTAACGGTTTCTTTTAACTTGCTGCGAGCTTTAAGTAATGCGTATGAGGTTTTCGCAATTTTATTTCGATCCGGTGCGCCACGATTATGTTGATACTGAATATAATCATAGGCAGTTTCGAAAACAATGGCACGCCTGCTTTTCGATAGAGAGGTAAGCACCGATGCATCTACAGCTATTTCCGATTCAGCTAGTTTTAAAACCAGCTCTTGTTCAGTTTCATCAAGACTTTTCAGGAAATGCTTAATACGTGTACGGTGGGAAGGACGATAAATCGCTTTATTCAAAATCCCTTGTTCCTGCAAAGCAGCATAAACCGTGTCGCCAGGGATGGCGAACCAATTAAAACTACCGGCCGAGTTCATTTCTGGGCGTGCGATATCAAATAACTCGAGTAAGCGATAGGAGCAGTTTTCTAGAAAGAAATAGTAAGCAAAGTCGACCTGTCCAATTTCCCAGGAGTGTCGCAATAGACGATCAATTTCAGTTTTGTTGAAATTGAGCTGATACTCCCAAATATCCCGGTTCTCCATTTGATTATACTGATTGACCTTTTCATAATAAGGCATGATGGAAAAACGACCTGAGTATCCACCCATAATCCCTTTATAAGCAAAAATAAGCCCATTAGTTTCCTCTGTTTCAGCGGCATAATTAATCGAATAAGAAAATAGCCGAGTGCGTTCAGTTTGATTTTTGCGATCTATACGAATCAAGGTATGACCAAACATGGATGATGGACTGTTATCTGTGCCAGCAGGAAATATCATTGTGATCTGGTGTGGCTTGATAGATTTATACCAACTTTGATATCGCTGACAAAGCTGTGGCTTTAGTCGGTTGTTATCAAAATGGAGTTGTTCATTAAGCCAATGATAACGTGAGATATAGCGACATTGAGGATTTTGCTGTTTGTCGGTTTCCTTAATATCAGAAAAAAAAGCGGCCAACGTAGCCTCGAGTTCTGCCTCTGGGTTGGTACGACCATGTTCTGAGGTAAAAAAATTGCGAGAGAGCACTTCACTAGTGTAACCACCGTACGAATTTGCTTTGTAATGCAGCAACTTTAACCAGTAAGCATGTTGATGAAGATTTAACTGTTTTGCACGGGATACTAGTTGATCTAGATATGAATCAGCAACAGCATGAGAAGATAATGAGAGCAGGACAAAAAAAAGAATTCGTTGCGTAAGCCGAGTCAGTAAATACATATTATTATTTTTCTACAAGACAAAAAAGAAAAACCCGGTGAAAACACCGGGAGTATTTCTTACTTCTTTATGCTTATAATTATACTGCGTATCGCGACAGAGTTTTGTCGGCAGCCATAATGTCATTCAGGGAAGACAATACTTGTTCAGACGTTACATTTTCAGAGGTAAAGATTTTAGAAAAATTATCTTTGCTTGATTGAAAGAAAGACTTCTTATGATCGTCAGCAATCCCTATCAATTCAGCCAATGTTTCCAAAGCTTCACCGTGACCAACCGACATATCACGAGCCAATTTTTCAATGTTAGCTCCTGTGAATGCATCCGCAGCGGCATTTTTTTGTACAACACCATCTTTTGCGCAACCTGCTGTACCAGATGAGATACCGAACGTCTGGTTACCGAAAGTTCCATTTGTCGTAGCGGCCATCACTTGTGAACCCGTGCCTTTGTCGCCATCAAAAATCATGGAACCCCAACCACAACCTACGTTATTGGGTGCAGCATTTACGCTGCTAATTGCAAGTACAGAAAGAAACGATGTGGCAATAAATCTTTTCATATAAAACTCCTTGTCATTGTTAGATTAAATAACATAACTTTTCAGTCAAATATTGAAAGAGAGGATGTTATTTAACTAACATTTTTAGCACTCTTTGGCAGGTATATCCAATACTGTTTGAGATTATGTTAGAAAGTGTGACACAGATGTTAATACGACAAGTATTTTACACTACAGATAGTTTTGCTTAACAATAGCTTTTTTAAGAAGAAAAAAAACCGCTAAGAGTATAGCGGTTTTTTTGTTCTTATAACGTATAGCTGTTACAAGCTTTGGTAATAATCAATCAAGATTTTAGCCACTTCAGGGCGTGAGAACTCTTTAGGTGGCGCTTCGCCTTTACCTAACATTTCACGAACTTTAGTACCAGAAAGCAATACAAAATCATCTTTTTCATGATCAGGTGCTTCACACATCATTACCACTTTATTTAATTTCTTAGACCAAGCGGTGTGATCGGCTTTAAAGATTTCGATTTGCATTGCACCGGCTGGTACTTCGTCGTCGAAAATAGTTTGTGCGTCGAATGCACCATAGTAATCACCAACGCCCGCATGGTCACGACCAATGATGAAGTGCGTTGCACCCATGTTTTGACGGAAGTAAGCATGAAGTACGGCTTCACGTGGACCAGCATACAACATATCGAAACCGTAACCGGTTACCATTGCGCTGTTAGCAGGGAAATACAGATCAACCATTTTACGAATGGCTGCATCACGTACGTCGGCAGGAATATCGCCAGCTTTTAATTTACCAAGTAACATATGAATAACTAAACCGTCACAACCTAAACGATCCATTGCCATATGACAAAGTTCTTCGTGAGCTAAATGCATTGGGTTACGTGTTTGGAAAGCAACAATTTTTTTCCAACCTAATTTTTCGATATCAGCACGAATTTCTACGGCTGTTTTAAATGTACCTTCGAAATCAGTTTCGAAGTAGCTGTAATTTAAAACTTGGATAGGACCAGAAACGGCTGTTTGACCCTGGCTATTAAACGCAGCAACACCAGGGTGTTCTGAATCGTCAGTACGATAAACTTTATCTGTCATCGTTTTCATTTGTGCATCAGAAACTTGTTCGATTGCTTCAACGTCCATAATCGCGAGTACTGGGTTACCGTCTACGTTTGGATCACGTAACGCAATACGTTTTGCATCTGCAATAGCATCGGCGTTTTCTAGTAAGCATAAAACGGGAACTGGGAAAAATGAACCGTCTGTTAAGGTCATCTTTTCAGCTGCACCCATTGCATCAGCAACGTTCATGAAACCTTTTAATGGGTTGAAGTAACCACCACCCATCATGACTGCATTACCTGCAGCTTGTGAGCTAATCATTACTGAAGGCAAGCTGGCTGCTTCTGCAACTAATTTTTCACGCTCTGCTGCATCTGCAACAAAACGAGGTTGTAACGTATCGGAACCGATTGGTTTAATCATCCTGTGTATCCTCATTGTTGTTTATGCCCCACCAATTCAGAATTGGCCGGCACATATCGTCATTTTAAAACTTGGAAATACCGAAACAATTCAGTGAATCTGTTCCCGTATCAATAAAAAAAGTACGCCAACTATACAGCACTCTATATAGCGTGAATATTAAGTTAATTTATAAGGCTATAGATATGTGGATATTAAGCTAAGTAATTGAATTTAAAGATGTATAAACTTTGCTAATTGCCTAAATTCATCTGAACGAGCACTACCTTTGCGCCAAACGAGACCAATCTCGCGATAACTGTTTTCTTGTAACGCTGTCAGCTTGATTTTAGTACCACGCAACAGTGCCGAACCGGCTGCCATTTCGGGTAAGAATGTAATCCCCAAGTCACTCTCAACCATTTGCACCAAGGTGAACAAGCTCGTCGCACTAAAACGGCTTATTTTTTCAGGCTTACGTAATTTACATGCTGACAGCGCGTGATCCCGCAGACAATGACCCTCCTCCAATAATAAAATGCTCTCACTATCTAGCTGATTGAATTTATAATTTTCTGTATCGACTAATGTACTTTTCAGTCGGCTTGCCAACATAAATTTGTCTTTAAACAAAGTAAGTTGCTCAGTATTTTTCATATCATATGGTAAGGCGAGCAATAACAGATCCAGATCGCCGGTCATCAGTTGATGATAAATTTTTTCTGACTGATCTTCTTTAAAATATAACTCCAGCTTTGGAAAGTTTTTACGTATCTCTGGCAACACCTTAGGTAATAAAAAGGGTGCAATCGTCGGGATAACCCCCATTTTAAGCATACCCGTTAAGGGGGACTGGTAATCCTTGGCTATTTCAAGCAACCCTTCTGCATCTTGTAAACACAGTTGAGCTTGCTGAATAATCCGTTGGCCAATCGCAGTAACCGTCACGCTTTTATTGGTTCTATCCACAACTCGCACATTGAGTAATATCTCTAATTCTTTAATCGCAACGCTGAATGCAGGTTGCGAAACAAAACAAACTTCCGCTGCTTTGCCAAAATGCTGTGTTTCATTTAATGCGACTAAATATCGCAGTTGTTTCAGTGTGGGTAAATGCAAAATCGCACCTTTTAACGATAACTTAAATATATCAATATAATAGAATTAATCAAATATATCTATCGTTAATACTCCCTTAAACTGTCTTTCGTCAAGTCAATATTATTAACAAACTATCGAGGTAAGACACAATGTTATCCAATAAAGAAGGACAAACTGTTCCAACAACCACATTCCATACTCGTTTAAATGAAGAGTGGAAAGACATTACGACAGATGATTTATTTGCCAATAAAACCGTAGTGGTTTTCAGTTTACCCGGCGCATTCACCCCCACGTGTTCGTCTAGTCATTTACCACGTTTTAACGAACTAGCGAAAACATTTAGCGACAATGGTGTTGACGACATAATATGTATTTCAGTCAATGATGCTTTCGTTATGGATAGCTGGAAAGCGAATCAAAATGCTGAACACATTACGATTATTCCCGACGGTAATGCTGATTTTACTCGTGGTATGGACATGCTCGTCGATAAAAGTGATTTAGGTTTTGGTGAACGTTCGTGGCGCTACTCCATGCTCGTTAAAAATGGCATCATTGAAAAAATGTTTATTGAAGACAACGTACCTGGCGACCCATTTGAAGTTTCGGATGCAGACACGATGTTGAACTACATTAATCCACAAGCCCAAATTCCAGATACAATAAGTTTGTTCACCAAAAAAGATTGTCCGCATTGTACTCGCGCCAAGAATTTATTGGATTCACAAGGTTTAAGCTACGAGGTGATTGAATTAAACAAAAATATCACTGAAAAAAGCCTGAAAACCATTACAGGGGCATCGACAGTGCCGCAAATTTACATCAATGGTAAGCATATCGGTGGCGCTGACGCACTAGAATCTTACTTCACTAAGGCTGCGTAGTAACGTAAACCCCTAGATGTAACTAACATTAAATGGTTAGTTGCATCTAGGTTATTAGCTATTACAGGATTAGCTTGTTATTAGAAGGAGCGTTTCCGTGAACTTTTTTTAAATGACAAATTGCTGAAGATCTAACTAAGTAAAGCTTAGGAAATTAATCACAAAGGCCTATCTCGATGTTGTGGTAAATAATTTAATGTTTCCGATATAGGCCACGTTTACTCGCACGCTCAGCTTGCTCGACTTGTTTCATCACCAAACCAATTGCGTCAGCATAAGGCACCGTGCCCGCTTTACGAATAATTTTCATTCCTTCACGACTTAACGCAAATTTAATAAATTTTTTCACACCGTCCGAACTGCTGTAGCCCTTAGTCACAAGATATAAAGGTCTATACAAAAGATATTGACCATTTTTAATATTGTCATACGAAGGCGCCTTACCTTCTAATTGTAAGATTTTTACATCTCGGCGCTTGGCACTACTAATACCTGTTGTACCAAAACCAGAAAGATTTTTCTGAATACCTTTTTCCAATGGTCCTGATGACTTCACTACATGTGTTGCAACAGGAAATTCTTGATTAAAATTAGCAAAAACAAGTTCACGTAATGTTCGGCCTACTCCCGAAAACTTACCACGTCGCACATATAATTCAATTTTTGCATTATTGCCGCCTAATTCTTTCCAATTCGTAATTTTGCCAAGATAGACACCTTGTAGTTGCTCAAAGGAAATACTGGTTACTGGGTTATTTTTATGTACGATAACGGCTAATGCGTCCCAAGCAACAGGAATTTGGTAGGCATCTCGCTCTTCAGGATGCTTTTCCATCGATACACGGCAAGCGCCACCAATATCAATCGAACCCTTCGCTGCATTGCGAATTCCCTTTGTTGCGCCACCACCACTTAGATTAACCTTAACACCCGTTTTCTTTTCATAGGCCTTAGCTAATTCAGCCATAAAAGCCTTTTTTGTGATACCGCAACCCGCCCAATTAATTTGGTTTGTAGCCCCATAACTTGTTGATACAAATAGAAATAAAGAAAAAATAGATAAGAATTTTATAGATGACACCGTATTACTCCTTAAGACTAGGTATTTTATTATTATTATTTCGTATATTAATTGAACAATTTGAAGTTGCAATATGCACCCATTGGGTAGTCGGTGCAAGGAAAATATTGAAAAAAAGCTACAATCCTGATACCAGTATAGCTTAATAATTGACCAATAAATAAAGCCCGCTTAATTTTTGCGCGGGCTTTATACCAAAGTATATAACTGACTAAGGTTTAACCGCTTCAATATGCGCAGATAAAACATAATCTGTTACATTTTTACCCGGTGCCCAGTCTTTTATAAAGTCTTTAGATTCATCTTTTGGTGTTATTTTTATACTCTTAAAACCCGCGTCAACCATATAAACTTCAAGATCTGCAATTAACGAAGCACCTGCCATGCAGCCATCATACAGCGCTTGATCATTTTTCATTTCTTCAGGCATTTCACAGCTGGCCACCACATCGGAAATCGCTAAGCGCCCACCCGATTTTAAAATTCTAAATGCGTCGCTAAAAACTTGAGCTTTATTCGGTGAAAGATTAATAACGCAATTAGATATAATCACATCAGCAACATTATCTTCAATGGGCAAGTACTCGATTTCACCCAAACGAAATTCTACATTTTCAAAATTGGCTTTATCGGCATTGTTGCGTGCTTTACTTAACATGGTTGGGGTCATATCTACACCGATAACTCTCCCAGTTTCGCCAACTTCGCGCGCAGCTAAGAAAGCATCGAAGCCACCACCACTGCCAAGATCAACAACCGTTTCTCCTGCGATAAGTCCTGCAATGGCACGTGGGTTACCGCAACCTAGACCCATGTCTGCACCACCGGGTACATTATCTAAGTCATCATTTGAATAACCCAAACGTAGTGAATTTAATGTATTGATATCGATGTCATCAGACACCCCACAACAACTTGATTCAACTCCACAAGCCTCACTATTGTTATTCGCTTCTGCCACTTTGGAATAACTGTCTCTCACTTTATTTCGAATATCGTCAGATTGTTTGTTTTGTTCTGTACTTTTAGATTGAGTATCTTCAGCACAACAAGTTGGTTCGCAGCATGATTCTTCAGACATAATTTAATCCTCTTATTCGTTTTTTCGATTGATCTTTATTTATTTCGCGAGTTTTTACTGGCAAAAAATGTTTTTAAAAATTCGACTTTTTCAGGTACCACAAAGCAGTCAATATTCTTTCCTCTTCGTTGAGTTTTAATTAGACCCGCACGCTGTAGCTCTTTGACATGGTGCGATAAGGTAGAAGGCGCAACGTCTAAATCTTCCCCTAATTCACTCACGCAGTAACCTTTAAGGTCACCAACCGAACACAGAGTTCCTGGCTTACAGCAATTTAATAAACGCCGAAAAATCTGTAACCGATTTGGATTGGAAAGTGCTTTAAACAACTCCGCCATTTGCTCAATATTTACATAGTTCGACATATTTCGAATTATAGAACAATAAATAATTTTTTGTCAAATAAAAGAAATTACACCATAAATCGTGCTGTAGCTTTTTTATAAGAAAACCTGAGTCCTTTACTTTGAACCCTTGCCGTTCGTTTTAAATCTGGATGTAATAAAACCCACAGCCCTAAGTTATAGTTAAGATCTGGGTCACCATACCTTTCCGATGATTAAACTATCGTTAGTGATCGCGCTTGGCGCAAATCATGTGGTGGTCATCTTTAAATTATCCACTTAATAATTGATTTAATTGATGTATTCTCAACAATGATAAATAACTTTAGTAGAAACGAATATAGAATAACTACCTTCTATTAATAAAAGAGAACAATTAAATTGCACCTGTGTCTTGATAGGGGATTACAGGTTCTTCGTTAACATTTGATTCTGTATTTTCCGGCTGAGTGATGGGCAACGTTATAATAAATTTTGTCCCTTTCCCTTCTATACTTTCTACTTCAATATTCCCATTATGAGTCGTCACTATTCCAAAGGAAAGTGATAACCCCAACCCAGTTCCTTTCCCTACCGGCTTAGTCGTAAAAAATGGATCGAAGATTCGTTTTCGTATCTTTTCTGGAATGCCATTACCATTGTCAGCAATTTCAAGGATGACATTATCACCTTTCTTCACTGTTGATATTGTAATTATCCCCTTTTCAGTGATGGCATGGGCAGCATTAACAAAAATATTGAGGAACACCTGATTTAACTGCGACATTACACATTCTATGAGAGGAATGTCACCATAATTTTTTACAATTTCGGCAGTATACTTTAGTTCACTATTAGCAACATTCAAGGTGCTATCAAGGCCTGCATGCAAATCAGCAAGTTGCCAACTGATAACTTGATCGACATGAGAAAAATCTTTTAAGGATTGTACGATTTTCTTAACTCGTGTTATTCCATCTATTGATTCCGTCATTAAATCACTTATATCGTTGACTAAAAAGTCTAGTTCAATTTCCTTTTTCAGAGCGTTTATTTTATCTGTCAGTTCAACATTAACTTTAATATCATCTTCTGCTTCATTGTATAACGCTATTAAATTAAATAATTGATTAATATATAGTTGTAAAGATGAGATATTTGAGTTGACATAACCTATCGGATTATTTATTTCATGTGCGACGCCTGCGGCTAATTGCCCTATTGATGCAAGTTTATCCGACTGTACTAATTGATTTTGCGCCTCTTCTAATTTTATAATAAGCTTCTTCTGTTCATCTTTTTCTATACGTAATGCTTGCTCCACTTCTTGACGTATTTTCAACTCATCTTGTAAATTATTATTTTGTTCTGTTAATTCATTAGACATTAACTCTAACGATCGCTCTATCATATTACGTTCAGAATCAGACTGATCATAAGCATCACTAACTGCACTAATAAATTCGCCAAGCTCTTTGACGTCAACCTTATCTTCAAGATGTCGTTTCATTTGTCTTGTAAGTAATCTATGCATTTTAAAAAAGCAAATTAGTAAATTTAGGTTTCAGAAAATGTTGTGATTGTCATTGTTTGGTTATGTAATTCACAACGCGCTGTTGGTGTATGAGGTGATATTTCGCCATATGAATAAAACCCACTAAGGACAGTCTTATCACCTAGAACATCTCTTACACTTTCAACTTCTTCCTCAATACGCTGCTGTAAAACAAGTTTTCTGCCAACACAACTGATTAATAAAGCGAACTCAGCTGTAGTGCCAAGCTTTTCTTGTGTTAAATGAGCGGCATCTGATGCTCCGTCAATTAACCTATCAAAATTAGCTTTCATCAACTGAACTGAACTATTTTCAGGAATGTCTCCTGCGAATGTCATGGACTGGCTTTGTTCGTCAACAGAAAGAATTGTACGTACGATACCTTGATCAGTCTCATCTTCTGAACGCATAGCAAGTGGGAATAATAAACCTGTCGCTGGAAGACCATCGGCATGTTCTCCTAAATACTGTTTATACAGTTCTAAAGCCGACTTACCATCCAGTTCGTATAAAACATTCCCTTCCGACTTAGTCACTTTCCGCTGAGGCCCAAAAGGATCCCAACCTCCTAATGAACCAAAACCTACTTTTAATTTATCTCCATAAAAACCAATCGCAATAATTTTGTGTGTTGATGGGACGTCATTTGGGCAAACCAAGGTTTTCTTAAATTCGGCACCATCGCCTGATAGTCCTCCAGTTACAGCAACATGCTCTGGCAAGTTATCTGCAAATCCACGCACTAGGTCTGTCCCGTTTACCGTTAGCCCATCTGATAATACAACGACATGGGTAAGATCATCTGACAACAATCTTTCTGCTAAAGCTTTACCAGAATCATAACTATCCTTGTTATCTTTTACCTCATGAACAGCATGTTTCACCGTGGTACTTTCAAAGGTAAGGGCAGTAAGAGAAATCGATTCATCACGAACACGTGTATCGCATATTTCCCCAGCAGTTGAACAACCAACAATACATGCGTCAGGATAAAATCTACGAATCTCTTGGTAGTGGGCATCGTCGGCCAGAATAGAACGACTAGCAAAATAGAAGACGAGCTGAGGGTATGTATTAGTATGGGATTCAACTGAAACATTCCAACCTTCAGATTGAGTCCACCATTTTTGCTCAATCTTCATTGTTCATATCCATGATTAAGTCGGAATCGTAAAAATTCATACAGATATATCGACTCAATATCCTAGAAGTTTAGTATTTAGTTGGAAATGTGCTGAAATCATAATAAAGATATTTTATAGCCGAGAATAAGCATGAAGCACTATTGATTTTAATCAGATGGAAAAAATTAATATTAAACATTAACTGTAAGCAACCGATATAACTATAGGATACAAGGAAATGTGTATATTAGAATATTGTAATGCATGTGTTTAGAAGTACTGTTTAATTAACATTTAGCTACAGTAGATGTAATTAAAGATGAAAAAAAATATTTATATCTAATAGCAGACGAAATTGGTTTCATATAAAGATATGAAAACATATTTGTTGATTCCTTTAGTAATTTATAGGCTTCTGTATATGAGAGTGATTGTCTAAAATGGATAGATCAATATTACTGGTAGACGATGAGGAAAATATACTTTCATCCTTAGCTCGATTGCTTAGAAGACAAGGGTATAAAATTTTAAGAGCCAATAGCGGTAAGGCAGGTTTAGAGGTATTAAAGGACAACGTCGTTGGGGTCATTGTGTCTGATCAGCGAATGCCTGAAATGACTGGTGTTGAATTTCTAGGTCTGGTTAAAAACATTTACCCTGACACAACCAGAATCGTATTAAGTGGGTATACCGACTTAAAGTCTATAACTGATGCCATTAATGATGGTGACATATATAAATTCCTAACAAAACCGTGGGACGATGAAATATTACTAAAAAGTATTGATGAAGCATTTGACCGATATGAAATGAAAATCTTAAACACTAGATTATCAGAAGAATTAAAGGTTGCGAATGCGGAATTAGAAAATGCAAATAGAAAACTAAATCTGGCTGTCGAGGTTAAAACAAATGAAGTTGAAATAAATATGCATGTGTTACGCGTATCTCAAGATGTCCTAGAAAATTTACCCATTGGGATTATATGCATTGCAGATGATGAACTAATAGTTATTACCAACAAATGTTCTGAGCAATGGCTGGGCAGTAAAAATAAATCATTAATTGGTAATAACGCAGAAGCAGTGTTACCAAAAATTCTATACGACTATTATAAAAAAATTGATTCAGAAGATATTGGCGGTGCAGTTAATGTTTTACAAATAGATGATGGAAGTTATTTCGACTTCAGATACCAACGATTAAGCAATAATTCAGAATCTGAAAGTATTGTTATTGTTATGTCGGAGAATAAAATATCCCTGCTAGGGTAAATGAGATAATTTGATATGATTTCTAACGTAAATACAGATCTAGAGCGTTTGGCTGAGGCTAACGTACGCATGGTTTTATTAGTGGATACATTAGAAAATCTTCGTAAGCTAGAGAAGGATATATCCAATGGTGGTGATATAGAAGTTTTCTACGATGTCTTTTTAGAAGAATTAACTACATTACTCAACTCGGCTTATGGCGCAATAGCACTTTTTGATCAAAGTGGAGGCTTAGAAAAATTCATTTCTTACGGACTTAAAGAAGAGATAAAAAATAAACTGGTAGACCAACCCAAATTTACTGGAATTATGGATAAAATAATAAAATCTGCTGACGCGATTATTATGAACGATATAGAGCATGAATCCGGATTTGTAGGTTTTCCGAGTAGACATCCACATATGCACTCTTTAATTGGTATACCGATTACTGTTAGTTCAATCAAACATGGAATGGTATTTATCACAAATAAGTTAGACACAAAGCCTTACAATAAAAATGATAAAGAAATGCTCAAGCTAGTTATACTTGAACTTAATCAAGTGCTTGAACGACGAAATTTGCTAAGCAAATTAGCATCCAGGAATTTACTACTATGGCAAGAAAAAAAAGAGCAGGCGTTATTATTAGAGAAGCTAAGTGAGGTTCAAGGTCAACTTTTACAATCAGAAAAGATGGCTTCGATAGGACAGTTAGCAGCAGGTGTGGCTCATGAAATAAATAATCCAGTAGGATATGTTAATTCAAATATAAAAGCATTGGATAGATACATAAATGACCTAGTCCATTTCGTTGATAATATTACAGAACTATCTGAAAAAGAAGACTCCTTACAGGGTGAGATAAATGGTCTAAAAAAAGATATTGATTATGAATTTATTAAAGAAGATGTCGAACAATTAATGCATGAATCGAAAGAAGGTATCAACAGGGTCATTAAAATTGTCCAAGATCTTAAAGATTTTTCCCACGTCGATGAAGAAGAGTGGCAGTTTACAGATCTGACAAAAGGCATAGAAAGCACATTAAATGTTGTCAACAATGAAGTGAAGTATAAAGCTGAGGTAATGAGAGAGTATGGTGAAATACCTAAAGTAGAATGTATTGCTTCACAAGTTAACCAAGTAATTATGAATCTAATCATTAATTCGTCACATGCCATAGAAGTAAAAGGGACAATAACGATATCAACAGGATTAATCGACAAAAACAAAGTATGGATTAAGGTTGCCGATACAGGCAAAGGTATTGAAGAAAAAAACATGAAAAAACTATTTGATCCGTTTTTCTCAACAAAACCTGTTGGCCAAGGGACTGGTTTAGGTTTGTCATTATCGTACAGTATCATCAAAAAACATAACGGCACGATTGAAGTCGAAAGTGTACTAGGTAAAGGAACATGCTTTACCATTATCTTGCCAATCAAACAGGAAGAAAAAGCACTTGAAGTTTAAAACTTATTTAATAAGAAATTAGGAACTTAAAAATATATTATGAGTGAACAGGAAAATGACAAGTTAAATGCCACGATATTATTCGTTGATGATGAAAAAAATATTTTGTCATCATTAAAACGCTTATTTAGAAAAGTAACTGAAACTGTTTTTACTGCTGAAAGTGGTGCCGAAGGTTTAGAAATCCTGGGAAATGAAAAAGTTGATATTGTTGTTTCAGATATGAGAATGCCCGAAATGGATGGTGCTCAATTTCTTGAAAAAGTAGCCGAAAACTGGCCTGGAACTGTTCGGATTCTATTAACAGGATACGCTGATATTACATCAACTATTAATGCCATTAACAATGGGAGTATATATCGTTATATTAGTAAACCTTGGGATGATGAGGATATTGTTTTAAGTGTTCGACAAGCTTTAGAACAGAAACAAATTAAAGAAGAACGTGACAGATTACAAATTTTAACCAACCAACAAAATGATGAGTTAAATAATCTAAATGTTACTCTTGAAAATAGAGTGAAAGCACGTACTGAAGAAGTTCAACAAACAATGGAACAATTAGAAGTCACCTATGAGACATTAAAGGAAAACTACGATAAAACCATCAACGTAATATCCAATATTATAGGAATGCGTGAAAGTACCAACACCAATAAAATTCCAGAACTTGTTGTAAAAATTGCTAATAACTGTGACATCCAAAAGGATCAAGTTAAAAATATTTACTTTGCAAGTTTGCTTAGAAATATTGGAAAAATAAGTCTTTCGGATGAACTAAATAAAAAACCGTTTGAACAATTAACAAAAGATGAAATGGCTAAGGTAAGACAACATCCCGTTATTGGCCAAGGCATTTTGATGTCACTCGAATACTTACAGGAATCAGCAAATATTATTCGAAGTCAGTTTGAACGTAATGATGGTCAAGGATTTCCAGATTCTTTATCCGGCAATGATATTCCACTAGGCGCAAGAATCATAAGATTAGCTAGTGATTTCGTAGCTTACCAAAATGGCCAAATGTCGCCTAAACACCTTTCGATTGAGGAAGCTCGAGAGAAGATAAATAGAGAACGGGGCATGCGATACGATTCAGATTTGGTCGACAAATTATTTGAAATTTTGGATGTGTCTTCAGCATTTAATCTTGCAAAAGATAAGGTAAATGAAAAAGTTGTAGAGTCGTCTATGTTGCTGAATGGAATGATACTATCAAGAGATTTAGCGATGAAAAATGGTAGCGTTTTACTGTTAAAGGGACATGTACTAAGTTCCAAATTTATCAACGCCATTCTTAAAATGGAAAAAACTATGAATGAAAAAATGACCATTTATATATTAATCACGAATGAGGAGAATGATAATGTATAAAATAATGCTAGTTGATGACGAGGAGAATATTCTTAAAGCACTTAAAAGAACATTAAATCAATCCAATGAATGGGAGGTAGAAATTTATAACTCTGGTGCAGAAGCATTACGGCAGGCACAGGTATCTTCATTCGACTTATTTATATCTGATTATCGTATGCCCAATATGAATGGCGTAGAGTTCTTATCGGAAACAAAACAACTACAGCCTAATGCAGTCCGAGTAATACTAAGTGGGTATACCGATCTTGAAGCATTAATGGGGGCAATAAATGAAGCCGAAATATTTCGTTTTATTAACAAACCTTGGAATGACCACGAATTAATTCTAACTATTCAGCAGGCATTGCAGTACAAAGATGTATTGTCAGAAAATTTGTACCTGGCTAATGAAGTTAGAGAGCAAAAAGAACAGCTAAGCAGACGAGATCAACTATTAGCAAATCTTGAAAAGGAAAGTCCGGGGATTACAAAGGTCAATTGGCTGGATAATGGCGCTATATCGCTTGAAGACAAATAAAGCACCTTGTGCTATAAATTATAAATTGACATAAGATGTAAAATATCTCGTCAGATTAACCATTTAGCAGTATGAATAACATAAATATTCACTCCGCTAATCATGCTGTAGACTCAACTTTTCCTCTTGTTAACCGATATAGCTGCATGCACTTGCTAATCATTCTAAATTGTTGAGTTTCCAGATGGGTCTTGTATCTAAAATGCTGATACATTAGAATATTAGTGAATGTTAATTTATCATTCATAGAATTTATCCAGTCATAGATTTTCCCGAACAGGTTTAACACTAAACAAAGTAACACTGCAATTAACGAAGCCATTGAGTCCTTTTATGTCCTATTCAAACACTGCATCATCTGAACAAACTTCAACGAACGAACGGATTGAAGTTAAAAATACCACTTGTTACATGTGCGCTTGTCGCTGTGGTATTCGCGTAACGATACGAGATGGCGACGTTCGCTACATTCAAGGCAATCCAGAGCACCCTTTAAATAAAGGTGTTATCTGTGCAAAAGGTGCTTCAGGTATCATGAAGCAATACTCACCGGCTCGCTTAACCAAACCTCTAAAACGTAAGGCTGGTGCAGATCGAGGTGATGCGGAGTTCGAAGAAATTAGTTGGGAAGAAGCGTTTTCAACCATTAGCGACCGTTTAGAGCATCTTCGTAAAACTGACCCTAAAAAATTCGCATTATTTACTGGCCGAGACCAAATGCAGGCATTAACCGGTATGTTTGCTAAGCAGTTTGGTACACCAAACTATGCGGCACATGGTGGTTTCTGTTCAGTGAATATGGCTGCCGGCATGATATACACCATTGGTGGTTCCTTCTGGGAATTTGGTGGCCCAGATTTAGATCGAGCAAAACTCTTCGTTATGATTGGTACTGCAGAGGATCATCATTCGAACCCAATGAAAATGGCCTTATCTAAATTCAAACGTAATGGCGGCCGTTTTATATCAATTAATCCAGTACGTAGTGGTTATTCTGCGATTGCCGATGAATGGGTGCCAATTAAACCTGGCACCGATGGTGCATTATTCTTAGCGCTTATTCACGAACTTATAAAACTAGGGCTTTACGACCGTGAGTTTTTAACCCAGTACTCTAACTCTGCCCAACTCATTATTGAAGACGAAAACGATGATGATGACGGCATGTTCGTTCGTACCGACATTCCTCAAGATACCGAGTGTTTTGATGCACAAGATGCCGTTTGGTGGGATCGACTAACAGACAAACCCGTACGGACTCATACTAAAGAAGCCGACCCATTTTTAATGGGCGAGTTCACCATGCCGGATGGCACCAAAGCCAAACCGGCTTTCCAAAAATTAAAAGATCGAGTGGAGCAATACACACCTGAGTGGGCAAGTAAGATCACGGGGATTCCAACTGAAACGATTCAACGCTTAGCCTATGAAATGGGTATTACTGCCCGTGATGAAAAAATTGAACTACCGATTGCATGGACAGATGTTTGGGGCAACGACCACGATACCGTAACGGGCAACCCTGTTGCATTCCATTCAATGCGAGGCACGGCTGCACATTCGAATGGTTTCCAAACCATTCGAGCAATGTCGATATTGATGTCCTTACTCGGCACAATCGATCGCCCAGGCGGCTTCCGTCATAAAGCACCGTTCCCTCGCCCAATTCCACCTTGTGCAAAAACCCCCAAAGGCCCTGAAGGCGTTAAACCGAATACACCACTTGGCGGTATGCCACTGGGTTGGCCAGCCGACCCCGATGATTTATTTGTCGATGACAAAGGCGAGCCCGTTCGTTTGGATAAAGCTTTCTCATGGGAATATCCGTTATCCGCACACGGCATGATGCACAATGCCATCACGAACGCGTGGCGTGCTGACCCGTATGAAATTGATACGATGATGATCTTTATGGCTAACATGGCATGGAACTCCAGTATGAATACTTCTGAAGTTCGTAAAATGTTAAACGACAAAAAAGAAGATGGCGAATATAAAATTCCATTCTTGATTGTTGCCGATGCATTCCAATCTGAAATGACCGCCTATGCCGATTTAATCTTACCGGATACCACTTACTTAGAACGTCATGATGTAATGAGTATGTTAGACCGACCGATTTCTGAATTCGAAGGCCCGGTTGATTCCGTTCGTATTCCTGTTGTTGCCCCTAAAGGCGACTGCAAACCTTTCCAGGAAGTTATCATTGAAATTGGCTCACGTTTAAAACTGCCTGCATTTACAAATGATAAAGGCGAACGTAAATTTCGCGACTACCCTGACTTTGTTGTTAACTATGAAACGGAACCGGGATCCGGTATTGGTTTCTTAGCGGGTTGGCGCGGTAAAGGCGGCGAGAAGTTTATGAAAGGCGAGCCTAATCCAAACCAATGGGAAATGTACGAAAAGAATAACTGCGTTTACCAATACCATTTACCAAAATCATTCCAATACATGCGTAACTGGAATGCCGGTTACTTACAGTGGGCGCAAGAACATCGCTTAACGAAATATGCAGAACCCATTAACATTCATATTTACTCAGAAGTATTGCAAAAATTCCGTTTAGCGGCACAAGGTAAACGTGAAGGCAAACAACCGCCTGAACATTTACGTAAACGTGTTGCAGAACATTTTGATCCACTACCGTTTTATAGTGAGCCATTAGAATCTCAATTAACGGATAAACATAAATATCCATTAAATGCGATTACGCAACGGCCAATGGCGATGTACCATTCATGGGATTCGCAAAACGCGTGGTTACGTCAAATTCATGCGCATAATTATTTACATGTTCACCCTTCTTTGGGTGAAAAACATGGCTTTGCAGATGGCGACTGGATTTGGGCTGAATCAATGCACGGAAAAGTTCGTTGCATGTGTCGCTTTAGTGAAGCAGTAGAACCCGGAACAGTATGGACATGGAATGCAATTGGTAAAGCCTCTGGCGCCTGGAACTTAGGTAAAGATGCGAACGAATCTAAAAAAGGTTTCTTACTTAACCATTTAATTTCCGAAGAACTTCCGGCTAATGAAGCCGGTGCTCACTTATCAAACTCGGATCCGGTTACAGGCCAAGCCGGTTGGTATGATGTTCGCGTTCGTGTCTACAAAGCAGATGAAAACGAAGCGCCAGAAACCTTCCCACAGTTTGACACGATGCCAAATTACCCAGGGCAAGATAAGAAACGTAAATGGCTAAGTTACTTTGCAGGTAAATTTAATAAAAAGTAATTTAGCGTAAATATTATTAACATCAAATTAATTGATAAGCAGTAAAGAAAGACAAAACAGGACAATGTAATGACTCAGTTAGCATTAGTTATCGATCTAAACGTTTGCGTAGGCTGCCACGCCTGTGTAACCAGTTGTAAAGAATGGAACACATCAGGCCCTGCCGGTTCGATGCTTGATGAAAATCCTTATGACAAAGATCCAACCGGTACTTTCTTTAACCGCGTACAAACCTATGAAGTTGGCGAATTTCCATTAACCGAAACCGTTCACTTTCCTAAAAGTTGTTTACATTGCGAAGATCCACCGTGCGTACCGGTTTGCCCAACGGGCGCAAGTTATAAACGAGAAGAAGACGGTATTGTACTTGTTGATTACGATAAGTGTATTGGTTGTCGCTATTGTTCATGGGCATGCCCTTACGGTGCGCGCGAAATAGATGAAAAAGAAAAAGTCATGAAGAAATGTACTTTATGTGTCGATCGAATTTACGACGAAGAACTTCCAGAAGAAGAACGTAAACCCGCTTGTGTTTTGGCTTGCCCAACTAGCGCACGTTTATTTGGTGATGTACATGATTCTGAATCAGAGATTTCCGTTACCATTCGTGAAGAAGGTGGTTATCAGTTAATGCCTGAATGGGGTACTAACCCAGCAAACCATTATTTACCAAGACGTAAAACACGTATGCATATTCACGATGATGAATTGGAACGTGCAGATAATCCATTGAATAAAGAACAACGTAAACCGCATGGTCCGATTGATGCACCTACGTTAGACGATTCTACGAGTTGGTAATACTGTAAAAATAGATCGTCATACCCGCGCAGGCGGGTATCCAGAAATGGTTAAGTCGTACCACGATATATCTGGATTCCCGCCTACGCGGGAATGACAAAATGAAATATCAAGAAACAATTTAAACTTTAAGTGTTAACCCACTTATTAGATATAACAGAGGAAACAACAATGCATCCGGCATTTAGCGTAATATTTTTAACAACATTAATTGGCGTTGGCCAAGGTTTATTTTTAGCTTTATTTACCGGCCAAAGCTATTCAGCGGTGAAGTTACTACCCGCTGCAACCAGTGTTGAGTTTTACAGTATCGGTGGTTTGATCGCGCTAATATTTTTAGTCGGTGGACTCATTGCATCATTCTTTCATCTTGGTCACCCTGAACGTGCATGGCGCGCAGCGGCAATGTGGCGCACATCATGGTTGTCACGTGAAGTTATCGCCTTACCAATGGTAATGGGTTTACTCTTCATTTATTCGCTCATGCATTACTTTGGATGGGATGTGGTTTTATTTACCAGTCAAGCTGGGGCTGAATTATCCTTATCTTTAATCGTTGGCATACTCGGCATGCTCGCAACCTTCGCATTATTTTTATGCACAGGCATGATTTACGCTTGTTTAAAATTTTTACAAGAATGGCATAGCCCACTAACGGTTATTAATTACACCTTACTTGGTACTGCATCAGGTTTTGTTTTAGCAACAGCTTTTGCAACTTACACCGCACCTGGTTTATTAAAGTTCTTTGGTATTTGGTCTATCATTATTACTTTAACGGCATTGATTACTCGGACTGCATCGTTAATTCGTAACCGAAACATTAAGTATAAATCATCACCACAAACTGCTATTGGTGTACGCCATACAAAAGTAAAACAAATTGCTATGGGCATGATGGGTGGTTCGGTCAATACGCGTGACTTTAATCACCATGCATCGGCCTTATTTTTCAAATCCATTAAATGGGTTTTCTTAGTGCTTGTTTTTATCGTCCCAAGTATTTTAATTTGGATGGGTATTGAAGAAGCGAATCGAACTATTTTATTCAGCGCCTTTATTATTCAATACATTGGCTTACTTGCCGAGCGTTGGTTCTTTTTTGCGCAAGCTAATCACCCGCAAAATATTTATTACCAAACTGTTTAAATACAACTCAATCAATAATAAAAAAGCCTATCAATGATAGGCTTTTTTATTAAACACAATATATTCGCTCATTTCGACTATTTGGAAATACCCATGCTCAAGGATAACAACTGTTCTCAGTATCACAGGTTACATATATGCCCCATAGAAGGGTATAATTAACTCATTAGTGGAACCTTCTGCGTCTTATTCGTGTGTATAAATAGGTATGAGTATCTTAAATGCCCTCAAATCCCGAAGTCCCTCATTTGAAGATTTAATTCGGCCCCACCTTAAAGGTATGTATTACCAGGCGTATCGATTTCTTAAAAATCAGTCTGATGCAGAAGATCTAGTTCAGGATTTCACACTGCGACTCTACAAAAACAAAGCAAAACTTCACGAAATAGATCATTTACGCAGTTGGCTTTATAAAGGCTTATATCGACAATTCTTAAACTATATTCGGGATAATACCCATAACCCACTGAATAACAGAGATGACACAGAAGATAATGATCTCGAGTCGAGTGTTCACCATGACTATTCCCCCGAATTACTTACTGAACAGGAAATGGAACTGTCCAGAGTTGAGGACGCGCTCGATAAGCTCAGTCAGAATCATCATCACATCATTATCATGCATGACATCGAGGGCTTCACATTGGCAGAAATAGCCGAGATTATGGATACCCCGATAGGTACTCTTAAATCACGTCTGCATCGTGCCCGTGCAAACCTAAAATATAAGCTGGTCATGGAACCAATTTCGCCAAATCAGTGTGTTAAATCATGAGGACTATTATGAATTGCGCACAAACAAGACAGCATTTATACGATTACATTGATGGCAACCTTGAGTCCCTTCAGGAACGGGTGCTTGAACAGCATATTTCCGATTGTGACCATTGCAAGTTACTTGTCGAGCAAGAAAGTAGATTCAAAGATCAATTAAAAAGTATGCCTGTGATCGGACCTAGCATGGGCTTCGAACAACGCGTTATGGCAAAACTAGCGTCGGAAACGTCTGCACGACAAGTTGAGAAAAGCGGTTTTATGAGCCAAACCTGGTTTGCAGCCGCAATGGGCGGCGCATTTATGGTCTTTGTTTTGTCATGGTTTGCTTCCTTTAGCAACCTAGTAACCACGGTTCCAACAACATTAAACGCGATGACAGTTGAATTAATTCCAAACCAGATACGAAAAGTGAGCCTGGCATTCAATTCGCCTAATATGATTGATAAGGCTATGTTTAAAATCATCTTGCCTGCAAACGTCGAGATTAGCGGCCATAAAGGCAAACGAGAATTACAGTGGGCATCGAGCTTAAAACAGGGAACTAACCACCTTGCCTTACCACTCGTTGCTACAGAGTTGCTTGCAAATGAAAAGAATGACCAATTTATAACAGCACGAATCAGTCACGAAGGTAAAAGTCGTGATTTTAAAATTAAAGTTATTTCTAAAGCACAACAATCGGGTATACAAATGGAAGTAATACCGGTTGTTGGTGTTAGTTAAAAGAGAAAAGGACGAGTTGTATGAAAACGATATCTAAATTCAGGTTTTTGATCATGATGGGATTGTTATGCCTGTCTTATTCTGTGTATGCGTCACCTCTTGACGATATTACTATGGAAATAGTTGAAAGAGATGCTCCTGATGAGATAATTAACGATATTAAAATCCCTGAAGACGACAAGGAAGATGATCGAGATAAATCGAAAGATAAAAGAAAGAATAAAAAAGAAGATAAGGAAGACGATAAAAAGGAAAACGAAGAACGAAGTGACAGTCAAGAAGATGATCGTGGCGAAGATAAGGAAGATGATAAAAGCGAAGACAAAGAAGATGATCGCGACGAAGATAGGGAAGATGATAAAAGCGAAGACAGAGAAGATGATCGCGATGAAGACAGGGAAGACGATAAAGAAGAAGACAAAGAGGATGTTAAAGAGGAAGATAAGGAAGATGTTAAAGATGAGGCAAAGGAGCTTAATGACGACTAATTATTTTTGATATGGGCGGGGAGCCCTTGGTCAAAAAGTAATGTGGATGTCATATCAGCTTAATAATATGCCAAAGTCTAAATATGAACTGACAAATTAATTATTGAGTTTATATGTATGGTCCGACAATATCGTCATTCCCGTGCAATATCGTCATTCCCGCGCAATATCGTCATTCCCGCGCAATATCGTCATTCCCGCGCAATATCGTCATTCCCGCGCAATATCGTCATTCCCGCGCAATATCGTCATTCCCGCGTAGGCGGGGAATCTATTTTAAACGAAGTTTTTCAACTAAAACATTTTTTTATTCAACTAGAAAAGTTAAAAACCGTACTATAATGGATTCCCGCCTACGCGCACTACTGTCCGGAATAAATTATTACAAAGTGAATAAAGTGTTGCAGCCAAAGGAGTTTATCGTTAAAACTCTAAGCGTCAACTTAAAATCAGAGGCTGCAACATGTATAG